>OMGG01000805.1_pt1 | contig 14971 bp, 16 predicted proteins | sample 1645891 | NCBI WGS metagenome assembly OMGG01 (sample SAMN05578587, study PRJEB25193) | human gut metagenome | biome: Human Microbiome; feature: human-associated habitat; material: feces | host: Homo sapiens | place: USA:Birmingham
ACCTGAATGAGGACCGGAGCGAAATGCATAATCTGGCAGCACAATACCCTGAAAATATTTAATTTGATATCAGACAGATCTACACAGCTGGAAAGTGTAGATGCATACGCTAAAGAGATTCAGGCTGTTTCTGGTAAAATTCCAGCGTATATTTTAGCCGATTTAATTGAAAGCTTAAGGTCTTTTAATAGCGACATGGCATCTTTAGAACTCGAGTTGGGGAATAATGGTTATTCGTTTGATGACTTAGCTTATCTGACAGCTATGGTTAATGCTGCGGAAAAGGACAAAAGAGCTGTTGGGGGGGATGCATTATGAAAACACTTGGGATTTATGTTTGGTACTTTTTTACTGAGAGTGAAATTTTCCCTAAGATCCTGATAGCAGCATCACTGATTATTTTGGGAATGTTTTTAGAAAGGGCGTGGTGAGATGTGGAAAGAGTTATGTTGTCAAATTGCTGTGATTGCTGTTGGAACATGGTTTGGTGTGTTTGCAGGCTTATGGCTCTGGTGCAAAGTTGCCGGAATGAATTAAAAGAAAAGAGCTATCGAAGCGGCAACTTCGATAGCTCAAAGGTTAATACATTTTGCAGTGAACAACCTGTATTGTCTACATTATAGCATAAATGGAAGGATTGACAATGAATTACGGTTTAAATTTTCCTGTTGAGAATTATACAGCTCTATACATAGCTATAGTAAACAGCGTTGATACAGATTTAGCTTTAGCAAAAGTTATGCCACGAGAAACAGCCAATTACAGATCAAAAGCAGAACGTATTGAGCTTATTGCGCAAGCTAAAAGTTTAATAGAACAAGGGTGTTCCGTTAGAAAAGCAGCAATCATCATAGGAGTTAAGCGTTCTACTCTTATATGGTGGCTGAAAAAAGAAAAGGAGCTATTTCAATGACGGTAAAAATTAACAGTCTTGAACTTGAAAATGTTAAAAGAATTAAAGCGGTAAAATTAGTGCCTTCAGCAAATGGCTTGACTATTCTTGGCGGTAAAAATGGTCAGGGCAAGACCAGCGTTCTAGATGCTATTGCATGGGCACTCGGTGGGGAAAGATACAAGCCTTCAGAGCCACAGCGCCAAGGATCTGTTACTCCTCCAATTCTACATATAGAGTTATCTAATGGGCTTATCGTTGAGCGAAAAGGCGTCAATGGTAGCTTAAAGGTCATAGACCCGCAGGGGAATAAAGGCGGCCAGCAGATTTTAAATGAGTTTGTAGCACAACTTGCTTTAGACCTGCCAAAATTTTTGAATGCAAATAATAAAGAAAAGGCCAATGCTCTTTTGCAGATAATCGGGATCGGGGAAAAACTTTACCAGTTAGATGCTGAAGAACAAAGAATTTATAACAGGCGATATGAAGTTGGGCGCATTGCTGACCAAAAGAAAAAGTATGCTGCTGAGCTTGAAATGTATCCGGATGTTCCGAAAAAACTCGTTTCTGCAGCTGATCTAATTAAGCAGCAGCAGACGATACTTGCCAGGAACGGCGAAAATCAGCGCAAGCGGCAAATGTGCCGGCAGTATGAAGAAGAATTAGCTAAAGCACAGATTGCTTTTGACGAAGCGAAAAACCGGCTTGAAGACGCTGAAGCTGCAGTTTCGGTTGCCCGTAAGTCGGCCGCAGATTTACAGGATGAAAGTACGGCAGAACTGGAAGCGAATATCTCTGACATAGACCGCCTGAATATTAAAATCAGGGCCAATATGGACAAGGAAAAGGCTGAGATCGAAGCTGAAGAATATAGTCAGCAATATGATGAACTGACAAAATCAATCGAAGATATTAGAGAGCAGCGCTTAAAGTTGTTGGAAAACGCAGACTTGCCGCTGCCGGAATTGTCTGTTGAAAATGGTGAGCTGATTTATCGTGGGAATAAGTGGGATAACATGAGCGGCAGTGAGCAGCTTAAAGTAGCTACTGCTATTGTCCGCAAATTGAATCCGAACTGTGGTTTTGTGCTCATGGATAAGCTGGAGCAGATGGATCAGGATACTTTAAATGAATTTGGTAAATGGTTAGAACAAGAACAGCTGCAGGTAATCGCTACACGTGTCAGCAGTGGCAAAGAGTGTTCGGTCATTATCGAAGATGGTTATGTTAAAGAAGATAATAGCCTTCTGGATGAAGGCGCAAAAACATGGAAGAAAGGTGAGTTTTGATGAAGTTTCAAATTACCAGAGGGCTGATTGTAAAGCCGCAAAAAGTTGTAGTTTATGGTCCTGAAGGTATTGGCAAAACTACTTTTGCCGCTGATTTTCCGGATCCGCTGTTTATCGATACCGAAGGCAGTACGAATGTCTATGATGTTGCCAGATTACCGGCGCCGACTTCTTGGACGATGTTGCTGGATGAGGTTAGAGAGGTTATCAAAAATCCAACCTGCTGTAAAACATTGGTTATTGATACGATTGACTGGGCAGAACAGCTTTGCGTGGGTCATGTATGTGCTAAAAATGGAAAAAATGGGATCGAAGATTTTGGTTATGGCAGTGGCTATATTTTTGTAAGGGAAGAATTTGGACGCTTTTTAAATCTGCTTTCTGATGTGATAGAGGTTGGGATCAATGTTGTTTTAACAGCACATATGCAGATGCGTAAGTTTGAATTGCCTAATGAAGGTGGAAGTTTTGACCGGTATGAGCTGAAGCTTGGTAAAAAGACTTCATCGCAGACTGCTCCGCTGGTCAAAGAGTGGGCTGATATGCTGCTGTTTGCCAACTATAAGACTATCGTGATCGCACAGGATAAGGACGGGAAGAAATGCAAGGCCGCCGGTGGTGAGCGGGTAATGTATACGACGCATCATCCTAACTGGGATGCAAAGAACAGGCAGGATCTACCGGAAGAATTACCCTTTGATTTTAAAAGTATTCGTGGCTGTCTGGTTTATTCCAATACGGAAGCTTTGCAGCCTGTGTCGCAGCCAGTTGTAATGCAGTCGGAAACGGTTACGGCGCCGGTTTCTAGTGCCGCTGCAATTATAGATACGTCTTCGGGACTAATATCTGTAGATCCGGCTCTTATTCCTGTAACAGCATCAGATGATACAGTGACTGTACAAACGTCAAAAGTAATTCCAAGTTGTGTGCCCAAAGCATTGGCTGATTTAATGGCGCTGGAAGGGGTAACGCTTGCCGAAATTCAAAAGGTTGTTGCCCAGCGTGGCTATTATCCAGAGGGAACACCTTTTGAAAATTACGCAGAGGATTTTGTACAGGGATGTTTGATAGGAGCATGGCCCAATGTCTTTGCTTTGATCAAAGAGAACAGGGAGATACCTTTTTAAATTTAGAAAACTCAATGTAGTTTAAATAATATTGAATAGATAAAGGAGAATATAACAATGGCATTTGAACAATTAGGACAAGCAGTACCCGTAGAAGAAAGAGAATTAGGCTGGGACGATACTATCGAAAAGGAGAGCGCCGGTTTTATCATTCTGCCGGAAGGTGATTATGAATTTAAGGTATTAGAGTTTCAACGTGCCCGTCATGAAGGCAGCGAAAAGTTACCGCCCTGTAATAAAGCTGTAATAACTTTGGTAGTTGAAACACCAGAAGGCGAAGCCCGTATTAGGCATAACTTGTTCTTACATTCTCGTACAGAAGGTATGATTTCGGCTTTCTTTATCGGTATTGGGCTGAAAAAGCACGGCGAGCCTTTGAAAATGGATTGGCCACGTGTGGTTGGTCGAAAAGGCAGGGCTAAGATCGGTATCCGTATGCATGATGGTAAGCAGTATAACGAAATAAAACGCTTTTATGATCCTGAAAATACAGCGGCAATAGCACCTACTGCGGCAGCACCACAGCAGCAGAACTTATATCAAGGACAGCCGCAGGCTACTCCTGCATTTCGTCCCGGAGCTTTCTAATGCAGCTGCGTCCATATCAGGAAGAAGCTAAACAGGCTATTTTTGACGAGTGGAATAAAGGAATAAACCGCACCCTGTTGGTATTACCGACTGGGTGCGGTAAAACTATAGTCTTTGCAAAGGTTACAGAGGAACGGGTTAAGCAGGGAGACAGGGTTCTGATTTTAGCGCACCGTTTTGAACTGCTGCAGCAGGCCTGTGACAAAATCGAGCAGGCTACAGGTTTAAAATCGGCGATGGAAAAAGCTGAATATACCTGTATAGGCAGTTGGTATCGGGTAGTCGTTGGATCTGTGCAAACGCTGATGCGGGAAAAACGCTTAAACGGATTTGCTAATGATTTTTTCGATACGATCATCGTAGACGAAGCGCATCATGTACTTTCAGACAGCTATCAGAAGGTGCTGGAGCATTTTGACAGCGCTAAGGTGCTGGGTGTTACTGCAACGCCTGACAGGGGCGATATGCGTAATTTAGGGCAGTGTTTTGAGAGTCTGGCCTACGAGTATACGTTACCCAAAGCTATCAAAGAAGGTTATTTGTCGCCGGTCAAAGCGCAGACTATTCCTTTGAAATTAGATTTAACTGGCGTTGGCACCCAAGCTGGTGATTTTAAAACCGGTGATCTTGGTACAGCGCTTGATCCTTATCTGAATCAGATTGCGGCTGAAATGGCTAAAATTTGTATGGATAGAAAGACTGTAGTGTTCTTGCCGCTGGTTAAGACCAGCCAAAAGTTTAGGGATATTTTGAATGGTATCGGTTTCAGCGCTGCCGAAGTAAATGGGAACAGCGAGGATCGCGCAAAGGTGCTGAGTGATTTTGAAATCGGTAAATATAACGTGCTTTGTAATTCAATGCTTTTGACAGAAGGGTGGGATTGCCCGGCTGTTGATTGCATTGTTGTATTAAGACCAACGAAGGTCAGGAGTTTGTATTGTCAAATGGTGGGCCGTGGTACCAGACTGGCACCGGGCAAAGAAGAACTTTTACTGCTTGATTTTCTGTGGCATACTGAGCGGCATGAGCTTTGCAGGCCTGCTCATTTGATTGCCATAAACGAAGAAGTTGCCAAGGTTATGACGGAGAAATTGAATGAAGCTGCGTGTCCGCTTGATTTAGAAGTGGTAGAAAAGCAGGCTTCGGAAGATGTTGTTGCTCAGCGCGAAGAAGCATTAGCCAAGCAGTTGGCAGCGATGAAGCAGCGTAAGCGTAAATTGGTGGATCCGCTGCAGTTTGAAATGAGTATCCAAGCAGAGGATCTATCGAGCTATGTACCGGCTTTCGGTTGGGAAATGAGCCCGGCCAGTGAAAAGCAGCTGAAAACATTAGAGAAGTTCGGTATAAATCCGGATGATATTGATAATGCCGGTAAAGCTGCAAAAATCCTTGATCGTTTGGATAAGCGCAGAAGTGAAGGTCTGACAACACCGAAACAGATTCGCTTTTTAGAAGGTCGTGGGTTTCAGCACGTCGGGACCTGGTCTTTTGAACATGCCAAGAAACTGATAGACAGGATTGCTGCCGGTGGCTGGCGTATTCCGGCAGGTATTGATCCACGGATTTACAAACCTGAATAAAGGAGAACATTTATGGATAATAAATTAGATTTAATACCGCTGCTTGATTATATTGATCCAAGCGTTCTTGATTATCAGGAGTGGGTCAATGTTGGCATGGCCCTAAAGGCTGAGGGATATCATGTGAGCGTGTGGGATGATTGGAGCCAACGTGATGCTGGCAGATACCACGCAAACGAATGTCGTAAAAAATGGGAGACATTCAGAGGTAATACCAGCGCGCCGGTGACAGGCGGAACGATTGTAGCAATGGCAAAGGATAATGGCTGGACACCTCAGCTGCGTGACGATCACGAGCTTTCATGGGATGATATCATCGGGCAAAAGGACGATATGGTTTTGGTTGATAAGAATTGGATTGAGGGTCAGGAAATAGCGGACCCGGAAAACTGGGACCCAGTAAAAGAACTGGTAACTTATTTAGAAACCTTATTCGACAGCACAGAAAATGTTGGTTATGTAACGGAATCATGGCAAAAAGATGGTAAATATCTACCGTCAAAGGGTTGTTCTGATAGAACTGCTGGGCAACTCATTGAGCAGCTCAATAAATGTAAGGGTGATATCGGCGGAGTTCTTGGCGATTATAACCCTGAGTGCGGCGCATGGATACGTTTTAATCCTCTTGATGGTAAAGGCGTGAAAAACGACAATGTGACAGAATTTCGGTATGCGCTGGTAGAATCAGACAAAATGGATATTGCCAAGCAGAATGAAATTATCCGGACACTGGAATTGCCAGTAGCCTGCCTGGTACATTCAGGGAAAAAGTCATTGCATGCTATTGTTAGGATTGATGCAGCAGACTATGCGGAATATCGTAAACGTGTTGATTATCTTTACGCTGTTTGTAAGAAAAACGGTCTTGAAATCGATACTCAAAATCGTAATCCTTCGCGGCTCAGTAGAATGCCGGGCGTGATACGCCAGGGACACAAACAGTTTTTAGTTGATACCAACATCGGTAAAGCCAGCTTTTTAGAATGGCAGGAGTGGATCGAGGCAGTCAATGACGATTTACCGGAGCCTGAAAGTATTAGCGAGATTTGGGATAATCTACCAGAGCTGGCAAAACCGTTGATTGATAATGTGTTGCGGCAAGGACATAAAATGCTCATTGCAGGGCCATCTAAGGCGGGCAAAAGTTATGCCTTGATAGAGTTGTGCTGCGCGATTGCTGAAGGGGGTCAATGGCTTAATTTTAGCTGTACAAAGGGTAAAGTTTTATATGTGAACCTTGAACTTGACAGGGCAAGTTGTTTACATCGTTTTAAGGATGTTTATACGGCAATGGGTTGGGAGCCGAGCAATTTGTCTAATATCGATGTATGGAATTTGCGTGGCAAGTCGATTCCGATGGATAAGCTGGCGCCGAAGCTGATCAGGCGTGCAGCAAAGAAGAATTATATTGCTATCGTTATCGATCCGATTTATAAAATCATCACCGGTGACGAAAACAGCGCTGACCAGATGGCGCATTTCTGTAATCAGTTCGATAAAGTTTGCACGGAACTGGGCTGCGCTGTGATCTACTGCCACCATCATTCAAAGGGTGGCCAGGGCAGTAAAAAATCTATGGATAGAGCTTCAGGGTCAGGAGTATTTGCCCGTGATCCTGACGCATTGCTTGATTTGATAGAACTGGAACCAACAGAAGAATTGCTGAAGCAGGAAGAAAATAAAGCAATTTGCGCCGAGTGCCTGGCGTATTTAAAACGATATTACCCGGCTTATACGCAGGATTTATCACAGGATGACGAGTTGAGCAGCGCTGTGTTGCTTGATTACTGCCATAAGATGCTTGGCAATAATATTAATCTTGAGCTTGTGAAAACGGCGATTCCGGCTGCTAAACAGCGGGTGCGGCAACGTACAGCGTGGCGCATTGAAGGGACTCTGCGTGAGTTTCCGAAGTTCCCACCGATCAATCTTTGGTTTAATTATCCTGTACATTATATTGATGACGTTGGAAGTCTTAAGGATATCGAACCTGACGGACAAGGACCAGCTTGGCAGCAGAATTTCAAAAAGAAGAAGTCGCCGGATGATTTGAAAAAAGAACGGATAATAGCATTACAAAAAGCTTTTGAAGCAGAAAGTTTTGGCGGGGCTCCGACAGTAAAAGGTTTGGCCAGTTATTTAGATGTGACGGAAAAAACGGTGAAGAATCATATTCGAGAAAGTGGAATGTTTGCAATAAACAATAATGGAGAAGTCGTTCGGAAAACGGAAAAAGTCGAATGATTTTCCTTTTCAGAATTGGAAAAAGTCGAGTGTTTTTCCACGACGCCGTTTTCTGACAATTTGGAAAAACTCGAACATTATCGAGAATTTCCGAATCGGAAAAAGTCGAGCGATTATCGAAATTTTCCGCAAGTGAATGTTCACTAATATTATATACGCGATATACGCGCGCGCGATGTATCTATATATGATTAGTCATTGTAGGTTGTATTCCTATACAACAAAAGGATTTTCCGCCTTGGATTGGCGGGAAAATTCCTTTCGGTTGTAGGAAGAGGTATACCGCGCGAAAGGAAAAAGGGAGCGAATAAAAAATGAAAAATAGTAAATACTGGGAAACTGAAAAAGGAGAAATTGTAAAATTTGGAAATAGCTTTATGCGTTGTTACGATAAGGCCGGAAAATTACAATTTGGTTTCGTGAAAACAGACGGAACTCTTATCGTAAAAAATACAATTGACCGAAAGGAACTGCTTGGAAGTAAAGAAGGCGCTGACTATTTGCTGGCTACGATTCAAGAATGGCGGGAAGCTTATGAAAGAGGCGCGTACGATGATTGAGTTTTTTATTCCGATGAAACTGCCAACAGTTACGCATCAGCAGAAAAAGGTCCATGTTGTAAACGGTAAGCCGCAATACTATGAACCAGCTACGCTTAAAGATGCCAGACAGAAGTTTAGTGCGCACCTGGCAGCCTATGTACCTGAAAAAAAGCTGACCGGTCCGATAAGGCTTTTGACTAAATGGTGCTATACAGCTACAGAGAAACATAAGAACGGCGAATATAAAATTACAAAGCCGGACACTGATAATATGATCAAGCTGCTTAAGGATGTAATGACTGGGCTCGGCTATTGGATAGACGATGCACAGGTAGCAAGTGAGATTACAGAAAAGTTTTGGTCAGAGCAGCCAGGGCTTTATGTAAGAATTGAGCAATTGGAGTAAAGGAGCGTGATTAGATTGGCACATAAGTGTAAGGGCTGCGTGTGGAGCCGTCAAGTAAGCGAGAATAAAGTTTACTGCCGCAGGGTAAATTGTGTAAAAGAAAACCGGCTTCAAAACGTGATCGGGTTATTAGGGCAGATACAGCAAGGCCATCAGCTGAGTGAAGTTGGAAGTGCTGCGATAGATGTTGCTACAGATGTTTTACGGGCAGAGGGGTGATGCGATGCCTACGGACGAAATAAAGCAAAGGTTAAAAAGTGCATGGGTCTGGCAAAAGCAGCTTGAAGCAGATTTGCAGATGCTGCAGGATCTAAGAGATTTGTCAGAGCAGATAACTCCAGTCTACAGCTTGGCACCCGGGGGCGGTGGCAGCAACGACAAATTGGCTGGTACGGTTGCGAAGATGGCTGACGTGGAAATGTCTATTAAAAACGATATTAATCAGCTTACAGAGGCATTAGCGGCGACGAGAGCGCTAATTAAAATTCTTGACGATGAGAAGCTGCAGCTGATATTGTTCAAGCGGTACTTGAATTATCAGCGTTGGGAGGTTATTGCTGCGGATTTGGGGTATAGCTATCGTAGAGTTACCCAAATGCATGGCGAGGCTTTGGTCAAAATTGCAAAGATTTCCTAGAATTTCCCTATTGACCTGTGTTATAATGTATGTGTAGAAATTGACAAAAGCCGTTGATCTGGTTAAGGATCGGCGGCTTTTGTGGCACTACTGTGGACTGGGATTATTGTTTTGCGAGGCGAGTATTGGATTGGACTCGAAGATTAAGTCTTCGTTGTAAAATAGTTTCCCGCCTTATATTATTTATTTAGGGAGTTACCTAATAATATTATACCTAGTTTTTTGCAGATTTTATATGGTAAGCAGGATTAAGTAAAGTTATGACGAAATAATACCCTAATAAATTTATATTAGGGGTGATTATGATGGTAAATATTAGTAGTGAAGCGGAAGAAGTATTGAGAAAACTAAATGAACTAGACGGTGGATACGGGTCGTGGGGAGCCGATCAAGAAAATATTATAAGGGCGTTGGAAGAATTACGGGCGGTAGGCTTTGTGAATTATACGTTTCCGCTTCCTAATATAAAAGCGACTTTAGTTACAGCATATATTGAAGAAAAAGGAAGAAAATACTTAAAAGATAGAGATAATTAAAAGAACTTTATAAGATCCGATACCAATACAAAACAATTAAATACGTGAAAGAAGCGTTCACTAATGTGGACGCTTTTCTTATGCCCATTGACAGGAGAATTTTCATAGGTTCTTTCTTAGGGGGGCGAGCCTTGCGGGTCTTTCGAGCCCCGAAAAAGGTTTAGATTTAAAAATATTTTTTCCTATTTCCTTCTTTTTGTAGTAGACAGGCGGTGAAAATAGAAGTGGTAAAAATGCTGAAACGTGGCTCTGCAAGAGAGCTTGCCGAATTATTGGGCATCAGCGAACGACGTGTAAATCAGTTGGTAAATGAGGAAGTTTTGCATCGTGAAATAGAAGGAGACTTCGTTTTGACAATGGCAATAGCTTCGTTCTATGAAAATAAATATTCTAGTAAAGATGAAGATGATTATTGGTCTGAAAAAGCATTGCATGAAGCTACAAAACGTAAATTAGCTGAACTTGAATTGGCAAAGCGACAAAATCTGTCACATGATGCGGCAGATGTCGAAAGAGTTATGACAGATATGTTATCTAAATTACGGAGTCAGCTTTTGGGCATACCAGCCAAGATGGCTGCTAGACTGGAGAATCAGAGCAGAAGTGTTATTATGACGGAACTTTCTAAAGAAATTAAGTCAAGGTTAACTGAGCTTAGCGATTATAATCCGGAGATATTTAGTAATGAAGAAGACAGTTGATCTTTTCAAAAAAATAGTAAAACAGTCATTGATGCCGTTATCAGATCAAACTGTATCCGAATGGGCTGATAGCTATAGGATGATATCTGGCGAAGCTGCTGCAGAGCCTGGGCGGTGGCGAACAGATCGTGCTCCATATCAAAAAGCCATTATGGATGCTTTTACTGAACCAGGCATAACTAGGGTGGTTGCAAAGACCGCATCTCAGGTTGGAAAGTCCGATATCATGAACAATGTTATTGGGCGGTTCGCACATCTGGCGCCCGCACCGATAATGATGATCCAACCAACTATCGAAACATCACAGGACTATAGTAAATCACGTATAGCGCCGATGATCAGAGATACAAAAGTATTGAGAGATATTTTTAAAGACGTAAAAAGTCGTGATGCCGGCAATACTATCCTTTCTAAACAGTTCCCAGGCGGCAGACTTATCATGGCGGGTGCTAACAGTCCTGCCGGTCTTGCCAGTAAGCCGATAAAAATATTACTGGCAGACGAAGTTGACCGCTTTCCAAAAAGCGCCGGTACAGAAGGCGACCCGGTCAGCTTGGCTGCAAAACGTATGACTACATTTTGGGATAGCGTCATGGGGTTATTCTCAACACCGACCAATGTTGGAGAAAGTCGAATCGAAGATGAATATATAACAGGGACTCAGGAAGAGTGGCAGCATCAATGCCCAAAATGCAAAGAGTGGCATTTAGTCACGCATCGGGATATGCATACTGACTACGACTGTTCTGTTGATAAAAAGGGAACAAGGCAGATTATCGTTAAGTCAGTTATTTGGCGTTGTCCAGATTGCGGGTTTGGGTTTACAGAAACTGAAATGCGGCAGGCCGCACAAAAATATATTGCACAGAACGCTTCGGCTCTCACTAAGGGGGTACGGAGCTTTTTTGTTAACTGTTTTGCATCACCTTGGGTGAACTGGTCAGATGTAATGCAGGAATGGTTGGAAGCACAGGGCGATCCAGAGCGTGAAAAAGTAGTTGTTAATACTCGTTTTGGAGAAGCATATGAGCGCAAAGGAAATTTTGAAAGCCATGAGCAGTTTATGCGCAGGCGTGAAAACTATGGCGCCGAGCTGCCGGAAGGCGTACTGCTTTTAACAGCGGCCGTTGACGTACAAGACAACAGGCTCGAGTATGAGATTTGTGGCTGGGGAATGGCTGAAGAATGTTGGGGAATAAAAAAGGGTACTATTTTGGGCGTGCCGGATACACCTAAAGTGTGGGCTATGCTGGACGAACAGCTGGATAAGGAATATCGCTTTGCGTCAGGTAAGGGTCTTTTGGTAGCCAGGACGTTTATAGATTCCGGCGGTCACTACACGAAAGAAGTTTATGCGTACTGTAAAAAACGATTTATAAGGCAGCGTTTTGCTATAAAAGGTTCATCGACACCAGGAGTGCCGTTATTGCATAAGTACGCTAAGGTTAAAACCGTAAGGGGACATACGATACCGCTGGTAATGCTTGGCACAGATAGTGGCAAACAATATGTTATGGATCGGTTATCGATTGAAGAGCCTGGACCTAAATATTTTCATTTTCCGCTTGATAAGAGTGATAGCGTAACTGTACAGCTAACTCGCGGCTACGATGAATTTTATTTTAAAGGCCTTATATCTGAAACGAAAGAGCCTCGTCGGAAAAATGGAGTATTAGTATATCAGTGGGTAAATATAGCTAAAGATAAACGGAACGAGCCTTTGGATCTGCGGGTTTATAACCTCGCGTGTATGTTAAGCGTAAATCCTGATTTCGAGGCTTTGGAAAAATTGATCAACATCCCGAATGCAATCAAAGAACAATCGGTAAAGTCTAAACTGAAAAACAAGCCTAAAGGCGGCTACGGCTGCATTAGAAAAGGAATGAGGAGTGATTATTAGTGGCAAGTACGGTACTTAATGAACGATTAAAGCAGTATTTATCTGCAGAACAGTCTATTTTGGTAGCAGGGCAAAGCTACAGAATTGGCAATAGAACGCTGACAAGAGCTGATTTATCAGAAATAAGAAAAGAAATAAATGATCTTATTGCTGCAGGAGCGACTACGGATGAGGCAATGCATCCAAGAGGGTATCGAACAAAGCAAGTTATTATGCGGGATTAGGAGGATAGATGATGGTGAAACGTAAAAAAGTAATACCGGCTAAGGCCAGGCATCCTACTGAGGGAAATGAAAATAATAAAAAAATAATAATATTGAACAGCGGCTATTCAGAAGGCGGCGCCAGTAGGACACGAAGTACTTTACGTGGCTATAATCCCTTGAAATCCAGTACTAAAGCAGATGTTGATGTAAATTTGGCAACTTTACGAAACCGCAGTGCAGATTTAGTATGTAACTCTCCGCTTGGTTCAAGTGCTATTAATACTTCGCGCAGCAATGTTATAGGCGCTGGTCTTAAGGTTTCTCCTAAAATAGATTATAGGCTGCTGGGATTGACTGCAGAGGAAGCTAAAGAGTGGCAGCGTCAGGCGTTTCGTGAATTTAACCTTTGGGCAAACAGCACAGCTTGTGATTTGTATCGAAAGAATAACTTTTTTGATATGCAGGATATTGCATATATGAGCTATCTTGTAGATGGTGACGGATGGGCAGCGATCAAGTATCGCAGGCCGGTGCCTGATAATCCGTATTGTTTGAGAGTACAGCTTTTTGAGGCCAGTAGGGTCTGTAACCCAAACAGCAGTGGTTCGTATGGTTCTCCATCTTATTACGATGTTGAAATGACTAATAATAAAAACGGGAATCGTATTATCAACGGTATTGAAATAGATTCAGATGGGGCTGTTGTGGCTTATTGGGTCGCAAACAGGGTGCCTTTTGATTTAAGTGATCCTGCAGCAGTTTTAAAGTGGCAGCGAGTGGAAGCATTTGGCAAGTTAAGCGGCCGGCCAAATATTTTACAGATATCGCATGAAGAACGACCAGAGCAGTACAGAGGCGTACCAATATTGGCGCCGGTGATCGAGGTATTGAAGCAGGTCAGCCGCTATACTAATGCGGAGCTTACGGCCGCCATCATTAAATCGTTTTATACTTTGTTTTTTACGACTAATAACAATATTGATGATATGAATGATGTTCTAAGTTCAACTTATGGTCAAGAGGAAGCCGTAACACCAGAAGACCTGGCTCATGTTGAAGTTGGTCCAGGAACGCTTAATCTGCTGCCTCCTGGTGTCGATGTAAAGTCGATGGACGCAAGCCGTACAATGTCAACTTTTGAACCATTTACAAATATGATGATCAGTCAGATCGGTGCAGCTATTGGCACACCGGCAGAGGTGTTACTTAGTCGTTTTCAATCTTCATACTCTGCGGCACGTGGGGCATTATTACAAGCTGCCAGCAATTTTAAAACCAGACGTACTTGGTTTGCACGTGATTTTTGTCAGCCTGTTTATGAAGCTTGGCTGGCAGAGGCGGTTGCTATCGGTAGAATTAGTGCTCCTGGCTATGGTAGTGATCCAATCATAACTAAGGCATGGAGTAATGCTGATTGGTTTGGCCCTGTTATGGGGATGTTGGATCCAGTAAAAGAGGTAACTGGCGCAGCCTTACGTGTAAAATATGGTTTCTCTACCGGTGAACGTGAATCTGCGGAACTTACAGGGACTGATTACGATAGTAATATCGATCAGATAGCTATAGAACAGCAAACATGGCGAGCTAAAGGATTGGAACCGCCTAAGGCTGATAATACTGGTGGGAATGGAGGTGATAATGATGGGAAAATTTTGGCAGGTGAAGAATGATGTTAGTGGCGACGCTGAAATATTGATCTACGGTCCAATCGCAGCAGAGCGATCCTGGTTTGGTGATGAGGCAACGCCGCAGCAGTTTGCCCAGGATCTTAACGGGCTGGGTGGCAGAGATGTTACCGTACGCATTAACAGTGGCGGCGGTGATGTGTTTGCGGCACATGCTATTCACAATTTGCTCAAAAGCTATAAAGGGCGTGTCACGGCGGTAATTGACGGACTGGCTGCCAGCGCAGCAACGGTTGTAGCCGTGGCGGCAGATAAAATCATTATGCCGTCCAACTCGTTGATGATGATCCACGACCCGGCTATCGGCCTTAGCGGATACTATCCTGCGGCAGAACTGACGAAGTTGGTAGAAGCGCTGGCTACGATCAAAACAAGCATTGTCGCTGCCTATCGTAAGCGTTGTAAGATATCGGACGAAGAAATAGAAACGATGATGTCCAACGAAACATGGATGGGCGCCGCAGAATGTAAGGAAAAAGGTTTTGCTGACGAGATCATCGGAGGAGTTACTGCTGCGTTAAATGGCAATACTTTGGTGATCAATTCAGTGTCTTATGATTTGAACCATTTTGCTAATAGTGAAGCGGTAAAAAATAAATTTAAACAAAGTGAGGTTAGAGATATGCCAAGTGGTAAAT
>OMGG01000821.1_pt1 | contig 14565 bp, 10 predicted proteins | sample 1645891 | NCBI WGS metagenome assembly OMGG01 (sample SAMN05578587, study PRJEB25193) | human gut metagenome | biome: Human Microbiome; feature: human-associated habitat; material: feces | host: Homo sapiens | place: USA:Birmingham
AAATCATCCCCAATCCGTCCCCAACGGATTTTTATGTTCACCTGAACATAGCAAGGTATGTTTTCAGCCGCTCAAAATATTTTGAGCATCCCGGAAAACGCCTTGCCCTTGCAGGGGGCGGGCTTACCCTCCGAAGTCGGGAAGCCTCTCAAACCTACGGTGTCTGTGCCATGAAGCGGCGGCTTATGCCGTCAAACCGCTAAATCCAAAGTAATATGAGTGAAAAAAAAAGAAACAAAGGCGGGAGAAATCCCAAACTCGATCCGGCGGTGTTCAGATACACCGTCCGTTTCAGCGAGGAGGAACACAACCGTTTCCTCTCCATGTTCGAGAAGTCGGGCGTTTACGCCAAGTCGGTTTTCCTGAAGGCGCACTTCTTCGGGCAACCGTTCAAGGTACTGAAAGTGGATAAAACGCTGGTGGATTACTACACCAAGCTATCTGATTTTCATGCGCAATTCCGCGCAATAGGCACGAACTACAACCAAGTCGTGAAGGAACTGAGGCTGCATTTTTCCGAGAAAAAGGCGATGGCGTTGCTCTACAAACTGGAGCAACAGACCGTCGAACTCGTGAAACTGAGCCGCCAGATTGTGGAACTGTCTAAAGAGATGCAGGAAAAATGGTCGCAAAAATCAGCGTAGGAAACTCGTTGTACGGCGCACTTGCCTACAACGGGGAGAAGATCAACAAGGAGGAAGGGCGGCTGCTGACGACCAACCGCATCTACAATGACGGTACGGGAACGGTGGACATCCGCCGGGCGATGGAGGACTTCCTCGCCCTGATGCCCGTGCGGTCGAAGGTGGAGAAGCCGGTGGTGCATATCTCGCTCAACCCGCATCCCGACGATATGCTGACCGACACCGAGCTTCAGGACATCGCGCGGGAGTATCTGGAGAAGATGGGCTTCGGCAACCAGCCCTATATGGTGTACAAGCATGAGGACATAGACCGCCACCACCTGCATATCGTGACGGTGCGGGTGGACGGGGACGGCAGGAGCATAGACACCCGGAACAACTTTTACCGTAGCAAGCAGATAACCCGCGAGCTGGAACGGAAATACGGGCTGCATGACGCGGAACGGAAAAGCCGCCGTACCGATATGCCGCTGCATAAAGTGGATGTTTCGGCGGGCGATGTGAAGAAACAGGCGGGGAATGTGGTAAAGGAACTTAACCGCCGTTACCGTTTCCAGACGATGGGCGAATACCGCGCCCTCCTTTCCTTATATAATATGACGGTGGAGGAAGCGCGGGGCAACGTGCGCGGACGGGAATATAATGGGCTGGTCTATTCCGTTACGGACGACAGTGGCAACAAGGTCGGCAATCCTTTCAAGTCCTCGCTCTTCGGGAAGTCCGTCGGCTATGATGCCGTACAGAGAAAGTTCGCCCGTTCAAAAACGGAAATCAAGGACAGAAAACTCGCCGACATGACGAAGCGCACCGTCCTTTCCGTACTGCAAGGCACGTATGACAAGGAGAGGTTCATTGCCACACTCAAGGAGAAAGGTATTGACACCGTGCTGCGCTATACGGAGGAAGGACGCATCTACGGGGCAACGTTCATCGACCACCGAACAGGATGCGTGTTGAACGGCTCACGCATGGGCAGGGAACTGTCCGCCAACGCCTTGCAGGAACACTTCACGCTGCCATACGCCGGACAGCCGCCGGTTCCGCTTTCCATTACCACGGAGGGTCAGGAGGAAACGCAAGCTCCGTCCACTTCCGAATACGGAAGGGACTTGGACGGCATGGGCTTGTTCTCTCCCGAAGGCCCGGCAGTGGACGCCGAGGAGGAAGCCTTCATCCGGGCGATGCAGCGCAGGAAGAAAAAGAAGAAGCGCAAGGGCTTGGGAATGTAATCAGTCAGACAAAGTATCAACAATCAAAACAATTTCAAGGTATGTCACAACAAGAAGACGATTTGAGGGCATTGGCGAAAATCATGGATTTTCTGCGTGCCGTGAGTATTATTTTAGTGGTCATGAACGTGTACTGGTTCTGTTATGAAGCCATACGGCTCTGGGGTGTGGACATCGGTGTGGTGGACAGGATACTGATGAACTTCAACCGCACGGCGGGGCTGTTCCGTTCCATCCTCTACACGAAACTATTTGCCGTCCTCCTGCTTGCCCTGTCCTGTCTGGGGACAAAGGGCGTGAAGGGCGAGAAAATCACGTGGGGGAAAATCTGGGCGGTCCTTGCCGTGGGCTTCGTGCTGTTCTTCCTCAACTGGTGGATACTGGCCCTGCCATTGCCGGTGGAGGCGGTGACGGGACTGTATATCCTGGCCGTTGGCGCGGGCTATGTATTCCTGCTGATGGGCGGTCTGTGGTTGAGCCGCCTGTTGAAGCACAACCTCATGGATGATGTGTTCAACAACGAGAACGAGAGCTTCATGCAGGAAACGCGGCTTATCGAAAGCGAGTATTCGGTCAATCTGCCGACACGGTTCTACTACAAAAAGCGTTGGAACAACGGCTGGATCAATGTGGTGAATCCTTTTCGTGCCTCCATCGTGTTGGGTACGCCGGGTAGTGGAAAGTCATACGCGGTGGTAAACAGTTTCATCAAGCAGCAGATTGAAAAGGGCTTTTCGATGTATGTATATGACTTCAAATTCAGCGACTTATCTACAATCGCCTACAACCATCTGCTGAACCACCCGGAGGGTTACAAGGTGAAGCCGAAGTTTTATGTGATAAACTTCGACGACCCGCGACGCTCGCACCGCTGTAATCCCATCCACCCGGATTTCATGGAGGATATTACGGATGCCTACGAGAGTGCCTATACGATAATGCTCAACCTCAATAAAACGTGGGTGCAGAAGCAGGGCGACTTCTTTGTGGAATCACCTATTATTTTGTTTGCCAGCATTATATGGTATCTCAAAATCTATCAAGGCGGCAAATACTGCACGTTCCCCCATGCGATTGAGTTCCTGAACCGCCGCTATGAGGATATTTTCCCGATACTGACCTCTTACCCGGAATTGGAAAACTATCTTTCTCCGTTCATGGACGCATGGCTCGGAGGGGCTGCGGAGCAGTTGATGGGGCAGATAGCAAGCGCGAAAATCCCTTTGTCAAGGATGATTTCCCCGCAGCTCTATTGGGTGATGTCGGACAGCGAGTTCACGCTGGACATCAACAACCCCGAAGAACCGAAAATACTCTGTGTGGGCAACAATCCCGACCGTCAGAATATCTACGGGGCCGCTCTCGGTCTGTATAACTCCCGTATCGTGAAACTCATCAACAAGAAAGGGATGCTGAAGTCGTCGGTCATCATCGACGAGCTGCCCACGATTTATTTCAAGGGGTTGGACAACCTTATCGCCACCGCGCGAAGCAACAAGGTTGCCGTGTGTCTGGGCTTTCAGGATTTTAGCCAGTTGGTGCGCGACTACGGTGATAAAGAAGCGAAGGTCGTGATGAACACCGTCGGCAATATCTTTTCCGGTCAGGTGGTGGGTGAAACCGCCAAGACGCTTTCCGAACGCTTCGGTAAGGTGTTGCAGAAACGGCAGTCCATTTCCATCAACCGGCAGGATGTTTCCACCTCCATCAACACGCAGATGGATTCACTCATCCCGCCGAGCAAGATTTCCGGCTTGACGCAGGGTATGTTTGTCGGTTCGGTGTCCGACAACTTCAACGAGCGTATCGAGCAGAAGATTTTCCATTGCGAGATTGTCGTGGATGCCGAGAAGGTGAGGCGCGAGGAGAAAGCCTACAAGAAAATCCCCGTCATTACCGACTTTACGGACGGGGACGGCAACGACCGCATGAAGGAAACGGTTCAGGCGAATTACAGGCGCATCAAGGAGGAAGTGAAGCAGATTGTTCAAGAGGAACTGGAACGTATCGCAAATGATGAAAACTTGAAACACCTGTTGCAGCAGAAATAACAGATTCCTTTATATGTGAAAAAGGGGATGTGTCAAAACACCCAAAATATGAAAATTACCCCTGTCACAGATATCTGTAGCAAGGGTAATTTTGTTAAAAAGAGAGTTTTGACACCCTCTTTTTATTCTCAGATTTGAGATGCTTGTTGATGGTGGTAATGGCAAGCGTCAGCAAATAATTTTTCAGCTCTGTATCGTCTTTAAGCAGTATGCTGTATTCTTCGGCAAACATTCTCAACAGTCTGGTTCTGAGTTTCGACATTTCTTCACCGAAAGGTATCTGTCGGTTTTCTTGCCAATACTCAATCACTACGGAAGATACCAGCCACTTGAACTCGGATTTCATCTCTTTGCCGAGTTTCTTGAAGCGGATTTGTTCGCTAATTGGCGGCTCGTTGTATGGCATTATGTCTGCCGGGTCATAAACGGATATACTGCCGATACCATAATCCATGATTATCGGTAAATCAGTTTTTACATCATTCTTATGTTTCTTCTTTTTAGCCATACCCGTTATTGTTGCAGGAAACCTTTACCTTTATCAGTAAGATAGTATTTCTGTTGCGGACTCTTGGAGCCTATGGGATAAAGTGAAAGGACCAAACCGGAATTTATTGCCGGATGGATATAGTTCTTTAAGAAATTCCTTTTATCTTTCATTCCCGTTTTCTCCATGATTTCTTTAGCAGAGAGAGTGTTGTTCCCAATAGCAGACAACAGTTTTCCTAACTGTGGGGTTACTGTGGGGTTACTATAGGGTTGCTGTGGGGGTGCTGTGGGGTCTTGTCCTACTGTAGTTCTTGTATAATGAAACACAATCCATACAGCATTGCCGTCGGTATGAAACTCCGGATCCGGAATACCGACACGGCGACATTCGTTTACCATAAGGGCTATGCCACGTCCCCAACTCTCCAATACTGCACTTTTGTACAGCACATTGGCTACTATCAGATTTTGTGGTTCGGAATTGTGGCCACCCAACAGTTTCTCAATGGTAATATCAGGCGGAAATGTTCCGCTGTTTTCAATCTCCACGCGGTCATCATAGATAGCAATCCCGACTGAACTGCCGGGGCGATGGTAAACACGATGTGCAAAAGCATTTATGCAACATTCTCTCAATGCCTTATATGGCACATTCAGTTCCTCTTCTCTGTACAAACCTTCAATTTTACCGGAGAGGGACAAATGCTTGAAGAAAAATGCCATTGCAGCATCCAGCAAGTTGAATATATTGCCTGTCACACGCTGATTATCTAAAAATTCATCTTTTGTCGTTCCTTTGAACCGGGCTAAACGGAGCAGACATTGGGGATAATGGTAGAAGTTCCGTCCGAATAGGACAACGGAAGCATTGTTCAGCTTTCCATCATTCAACAAGTCAAATTTTTCAAGGATGGTTCGGACATCCTCCTGCATAGAACCTTCCGGCAAACGTCCGCCTCTGATTCCTCCACGTACTGCGCCCAAGATTGCCGTTTCGTCAAGGTCGGATATTTTCAAGCCGGGATTTTGCATGGAATCCCAAGCATAGGTTCCGCCTCGCTGCATAACCAACAGGTTGTATATACCCTGCGGCATGGCAGATGTAACGCTCTCTATCCGTTGATAAGCCCTCCCCTTATAGGTGAACGGGCGCATATATCGTTGTTCTTCCGCTGATAAAGCTATAACACTTTTGTTCGTTCCCGGAATGTCTGTATAGGATATATCAATGGTCGCAAACGGCTCGATTCGTCTGATGGTTTCCGCAATATCGCGCTTCGTCTTGTCGCTCACTTCCTGACCGATAATCTTTCCCTTGTCGGTTACACCGAACAGCACCGTGCCGCCCGTACCGTTCAAGAAGGCACAAAGAGTTTCCATTCCACGCTCCAACTGCCCGGTAGTTTCTTTGAACTCAACTGTCCCGCCTTCGGCTCCGGCAATCAGTCCATTCAATATTTCGAGGTTATCTATTTTCATCCGTCATTGATTAATACTTGCAAAGTTAATGATTTTAATCGGCTTTCCGGCAGATAATAGAGTGATTGTAAATGAAGAAGGATAAGAAACCGTATAATCCGGCCGCTTATCCTTTGTTTGGCATTCGTTTATCTCCTCATCCGCTCCAATTCATCGTCATGTCGCATCTTCGCGTTCAGTTTGTCCTGCATCTTTTCAAGGAAGTAGGTGCGACTGTCGCTTTTCCTGCGTTTGATGTCCGTATAGAAGCGGTAGCAGTCTTTGGACTCCACACCGAAAAAGGAATAGAGGACAGGAGCAAGCTCTTTCAGCGAAGCCTTGCCGCCATTGATGCAGCCGGTGGCGTAGAGGGCATAGATTAGTTCTACCAACTCGACGGCATTACCGGTCCATTGCAAGGCTGGGACTGTGGCTTTGGTTTCGGATGTGGATGTTAGTGGTGGCACGGAGGTAATTGCAGAAGCGGATACCATCTTCTGCATCTTTCGGATGAAGGATAACGCCTTGCGGATATACACAGTGACGACATTCTCCTCCGATGCCGACAAGTTCTGCGGATGGTGCTGTAATTCGATTTCGGCAAAAGCCAACGCCACAATAATATGCTTGGCATCATTGCCGCCGTAGCACAGGTTTATTACTTCCTGCACGAATCCGCCGTATGCCGTTTCCGTGCTACCGTTGTCTTTTCCGTTTATCAGGGCGAAAAACTGTGTTTCCGCCAGTATGAGATGGTTCATTATCTTTTCTGTTTTGAGGGTTTACACTTGTTTATCAGTGTGCGCACACTGATATATGGTGCAAATCATAGCCCTAAACACGAGAAAAGATTGTGAGAAAATTGTACTACATTGTTTTTCAGAAAGATAAAATTCAAAAATAATTTTATCCTTGATTGCATCCCTTGTGAAATGTGTTCAGATTCTGAACATGTGTTCACTTTCTGAGCACGGAAATCCCGCCAAGATGTTCATAATCTGAACATTTTATGCCCGTGGCTCTTTATGATAGGTAAGCCGGATTACTCCGTCCCTATAAGTTTTGTTCTCCATAAGCCGCCAGTCATTCATAGGTAGTGCTGACTTGAAAAAATGCGCTCCGTTTCCGTCGATGGTTGGAACAACGTATAGTATGATTTCATCTATCACGTTCATCCGTAACAGTCCGTTGGCATATTCGGTATTCCCGGCAGTTACTTCCAACAAATGGCAAATGCTTCCACCTTCCTCCCTCCATTCTTGAAGCACGGATACCGAATAGTCGGATGTCAGCTTATACAGGGCATTGGCACGTATTTCATCCATACCGTAATCTTCGGTTTGAAGCAACCGCTTCCGGGGATGCAGTTTCATCGGACAGCCATCTATTGAGATAACGGCAAGTAATTGTATTTTCGCCATAACGTATTTTCTTTCCTTTTTGGCGAGGCAAAAAAGTAGCGTGCAATTCACACTACTTTCAAGCGATGGCTCTGGTAAAGCCTTTACGGAGAGTACGTGAATGCACGCTATGCGTAAGCATAGCATAAGCATCACGCAATCGTCTCCGTAGTTTCAATTTACCAGATTTTCGCTCGAAACGCCTTGCGGTCTTATGTCTATATCATCGGCGAAAAGTTACCCGATCGCCTGCTATTTTCTGAAATACAATTGCAAAGTTAATCAATTATTGCCATTTACAGCCATACTCCGGTCAGTTTTCTTCATTCAATCCATACTCTACCAATTTATTATACAGCGTTGTCCTGCCGATACCCAGTATCTTTGCAGCCATTTTCTTGTTACCGGCTGCTTGTTTCAAAGCACGCAGGATACGTCCTCTTTCTTCATCCCCGCTCTTCAATGTAAAACAAGCGGAAGTAGCGGACGGTTCATTGTCAAGTTCCAAATCGGCTTCGGTTATCATATCGCCTTCTGATTGCAGGACTGCCGTCTGTATCTTCTGTTTCAACTCGCGCACGTTGCCCGGCCACGCATGGGCGAGCAGGGCATTACGGGCAGATGCGGCAAACCCTTTTACTTCACGTTCCAACTCACGGTTTGCCATTTCACGGAAGAACTCGGCCAATGGCATGATGTCTTCCGGGCAGTCGCGCAAGGGCGGCATGGTTATCACATACTCCTGCAAGCGATAGAGCAAATCCTGCCGGAACCGCTTTTCCGTTACGGCTTTCTGCAAATCCTCGTTGGTCGCAGCCACTATCCTCACGTTGGCTGTTTTGTCCTCCTTTGCACCGACGGGACGGTAACGGCGTTCCTGTATGGCGCGGAGCAGCATCTGTTGCATCTCCATTGTTAGGTTGCCCACTTCGTCAAGGAACAGCGTGCCGCCATCCGCTTCCAGAAAATACCCCGTCTTGTTTGCTTCGGCACCCGTAAACGCACCCTTGACGTGTCCGAAGAAGGCGGATTGTATCAATGACGGGGACAAGGCTCCGCAGTCCACTGCCACAAAAGGTTTATCGGCAAGTTTGCTTTGTTGGTGTATATGTTGTGCGATATGTTCCTTGCCCGTACCGTTCTCGCCCAGTATCAGCACGCTCATCCGGGTGGTGGCTACAAGGCGCACACGTTTCTTGATTTTCTGATAGGCTTCGCCCTGCCGGACGAATATCGGAATGTTCCATTGTAGTCGCTTTTCATGTTCTTTTTGCAGGGTGCGGATAAGCGGTATCAGTTTATCCTCCAACAACTGTTTCTGTATGTAATCCTTTGAGCCGAGCTTCATACTTTCCACTGCCGTATGCACCTCCCCGTAATTGGTCATAACGATAAACACCTGCTGTTTGTCGTTGGCACGCATCCACCGTAACAACTCTATGCTTTCACCGTCGGGGAGGCGTAGGTCGGCAACGACAATATCATCCACCTCTGACTTTGCCAATAGTTTCTTGGCAGTGGCAAGATTATATGCCGACATAGTATCGAAGCTGTCTTTCTTCAGCAGGTTGCAGACATAATCGTTATAGACGGGGTTGTCCTCAATCACAAATACTTTCATCCGACGACCTCCTTTCCTTTTGCGCAAGTTCTATGATAACTGTTCCCATACGAAGCATGGCATCCACGCATTTCCGCAATTCCATTTCGGAACATTCAGATTCTTGATGCAGCAGTTCATACAGGTTCCACAAGGGTTTGTCAGCACGGATAACAGCCCATGAACTTCGCTGACGGTGTATCCATTCGTCCAACGCCTTGCGGTCATTCCTCTCCATGATTTCCCGGACAGCCTGCATATCCTTTTCTGTTTCGGTTATCAAACGGTCGAGCATCGCCCGTTTGTCACCATATGCAAGCAGAGAGGACAAGTCGGGAAGTTCATCCTTGTCCGTACTTGTCAAAAGGCATTTGTCTGATACAGCAACCAGTTCGGAAATGGAAAATGGCTTGAACAGGCAGGCGGTAAATCCATTTTCCAACAGCTCCTCTTCGCTGCAACTGCCGGAGGCGGTCGCTACGACAATGGGAATCTCTTTCGAGTTGCTGACACTTGACGAGCGTAACAACTCCAACACCTCATAGCCGTTAATCTCCGGCATCTTCATATCGGTTATCATGAGGTCGTATGTGTGCTGCCGCATGGCTTCCATTGCATCGCCAATAGTGGTGAACGTGTCGCAATGCACACCTATACCAGCATACATTTCCTTTGTCATGGATAATACCATCGGATTGTCGTCCAATACGATGACAGAATAAGGTCTTTCTATATGAGCCAGACTTTCTGCGGCTGTCTGTTCTTCAATACCAATATCGGCAGTGTTCATTGGCAACTCCACAGTAAAACGACTGCCTTCTCCTTTTTCGCTTTCCAAGCGTATAGTGCCGCCAAGCATCCCGACTATCTGTTTCACAATGCTTAACCCCAATCCGAAACCGTCTTGCGTGGCGGCGTTGGAAAGCCGCTCGAACGCTCCGAACACTCGCTGTTGTTCTTCCGCACTCATGCCGGTTCCGGTGTCCTCTACTACAAGGGTCAGCCTATTGCCGTCATAGCTTATGACAAGTGAAACGCTTCCGGCATTCGTGAACTTGACGGCATTGCCCAGCAGGTTGTCGCATATCTGTATGATGCGCTCCTTGTCGCCATTCAGGATAATACCCTCCGGGCACTCGATGGTAAGTTTAAGATCTTTTGCTTCTGCTTGTTGCGTAAACTCCGTTTGCAACAGCTCCGCGATGTTTTCCAAACGAAACGGACGGACATTCGCCTGTTCCTTGCCGCTGTCCAAGCGGAAGAAGTCAAGCAGGGAGTTGAGCATGTCGGTCATTCTCTTGGAGGCTTGCAGGATATTGTCCGCATAACCGCTTATCTTTTCTTCTTCGTTGTCCTGCATCAGTTCCGCATATCCATGTATGGCAGTCAGTGGTGTGCGTAGCTCGTGGGTGATGGTGTGCATCGCTTTCTTGCGTGAGGCTATCAACGATTCGTTTTGTTTTACTGACTTTTGCAGTTGCCCGATTAAATCTGTTGTCTTACGTTTGTACTGCTTGATGCGGGTGGCATAGCGGTGAATGATGATGTATGAAATAATGAGCAACAGCAGCATGACACCCGTTATGATACCTACCTGCAAGAACGACTTTTCACGCATAGCGGATATTTCCGCCTCACGTTCCTGCAAGTCAGCCTGCACCTTGTGGTCCATCTGCTGGATAAGGGTTTGCAGTTGGCGGTTCAGTTCCGCATTGCGGCTGGCAAGGCTGTCGGCATATTCCGACAGACGATGGCTCTGGGCACGTTGTTGCGCTATCATATCACGGTTCAGTGTGTAGAGCATCGTGGTGGTCGTCGTCGGAGGTGCTTCCTGTTTCTTGCCGAACAACCCGAGAAAACCTTTCCTCCTCTGTTTCTTCGGCTCTTCCTGCCTGCTCGTTTGCACTATCACCGGCACCTGCTTGGCTATCCGGCGGTTGATGTCCGCCTGTTGTTCCAGAGCCTCCATGATGGCGCACAGCCGCTTTTCCTTGTCCTCCAGCAAGTGGCGCACGCTGTCTATGCGCACCGATTCGTAATGGCTCTTGAAGCGGCAAAGCATACTATCCACCGCCATCCGTTGCCGCCGGTATGCCGCCACATCCTTATCGTCCCATTCCAGCACCGACTCGCCCAAAAGTGACAATTCCACCACACCCACATACGCATCGTGTGTTTCCTTGCGGAAGCGGTTGATTTCACGGTTCTCCCGTTCCAGCAACTCCAAGTCGCGCCATTCGCCGAGCCACGTGCAGATGATGCCGCCCACCAGCAGAACTATCAACAGATAGCCTGCGGCAAGCAGCTTGCGGAAATGCTTGGTAGTGGTAACGAATTGTTCGCTCATTTGCTGTTTGTGTAAATACCGTTATTCAACATACGCATATAGGTCGTGGAACTTCGCAGGTTCATGGATGAGAATGGCGGCCATGCTACCGATGACCGCCATAAGTAATGCTCTCCGGAGTCTCCTGAACCTTAAAATTGACGCAAACCTCCATGACATCATCCGCATCCGGTTTTATGTTGCTCATCTGCATCTGGAGATTGGCTCTTTGTGGGCTGGATAACAATAAGTTGTTTTCCGGAATCTGTGATTCCACGCTTCCGACCTTCGCCTTGAACTTTATCTGCACATTATCCATCGCAAGATAATGATGGGATATCAAAGCTATAAGTGGAATATCAATAGTCTTGTCTCCAACCATGATTTTTTTCGATTGGAACGTATTTGCGTTATTTGCATTTGTTCCTTCAAAAAGTCTGGTCAGATTTTGTATCTGATGATTCTGCAATGTATCTTGTGCACAGTTTACGGCGTATTGCAAACCATTCATAATATCAGAGAATGAATTGGTTTGAACACTGTCCGGCTTACAGCTTCCATATTTACACTGGAGTCTATATTATTATTAACAATGCCTTGATGCCAAAACCAATATGGTGGATTCTCCGTGTGTTCCATCACGTCCTCCTTTTTTATTGGGGTTATACTTCGGTTAATGTTCGTTGCGGGCGGAACATTTCCGTCCGCAACGGCTTACTGCTTCCTCAAGGTAGGCAATGCTCCTTTAAGTTCGTAACGCCACTTTGAGCCTGCGTTCTGCAAGGCGGTGTTCATGGCATCAACGGCTTTCTGCCAGGTAACGACAAAGCCGTCCACCTTCGTGGCTCCGGTGCTTTCCCTATTGTAGCCGATGCCTTGTTCATGATTGTTTTTCCAATAGCAGGCGGTCACGGTGGTGTAGTTATTTCCCAAAAAGCCGCCGATATGTACTTTGCCAGTGCTACTACCCGTACTGGTTACGTTGCCCGTGGCATAGCAGGCAAGGAGGCTGCTTCCTGCGTTCATTCCCACCAGACTGCCGCCAGCGATATTCTTTGCGGGGTTTATTTCTATGGTCACGTTGCCCGTGGCATAGCAAGCGGTCAGGGTGGCACTCGAATTCGTCTGACCTGCCACGCCGCCGACATCGACCGTTCCCTTCACTGTGGCCGAGGAACTGCATCCGGTGATGGAACCGCCTATTTGAGCACCCACCACACCGCCGACATACACCGTGCCGCTGACGCTGCCCGACACCGAGCAGTTTTCAATGGTGCCCCAGCTATATCCTACCACGCCGCCAATACTGCCGCCATATATTTGATTGCTTGTTATCTGTACGCCCTCCATCACCACGTTCTTCACCGTACCAGCTCTATTGAGATAGCCGAACAGACCCACAAATTGGTCTTTTGTCGTAATGGTCAGCCCCGTGATGGTATGGCCGCCGCCGTCGAAGGTGCCGGTGTATGAGTTGTCGAAGCTTGTGCCTATCGGCGTCCAGTCTTTGCCCGTCAGGTCAATGTTTTTGTCGAGGGTAATGTTAATGTCGGTCTTACCTCCGTTCACTAATTCGGCTACATTCATCAGACCATCAGCGGAGGTCACGGTGTAGCTGCCGTTGCCCTCTATGGTATATCCTGGGTCTTTTGCCGCAGCGAGGGAGACTGTGTAGGTATATTCACCGCCCGCCTGCCAGTCGGTAGCATTCTTCATCTTATAAACGAAGACCTTGCCGTTGGTGAAGGTGCAGGTGATAAAGGTCGTGCCAGCTTCCACACTTTGCGGGGCTACGAGGGCGATGTAGGTGTTGCTGCCCTTGTCATACGGGGTGATTTTATCTGGATTGTCATTCTCGGTGGAGAGACCCGTCAGCTGCACGGATGCCAGCCCCTCGGTGTAGTCCGTCAGAACGACGGTCACTCGCGCCGTGCGGTGGGTGAAGCGGAGCGTGGGGCTGCCGTAGGTCACCGTCTGCCCGTCGGCTACGATGAGGTCGCTGCCCTCAAAGTCTTTCCGGGCACTTTGGTTGGCTTTTACCTTCACCGCAGGCGGGGATGTCTCACCAGCGGTGTAGGGCCACCACGCCGTGACGGTGATGTCTTTGTGGTTGGTCCAGTAGTGCGGGTCGGTGGAGGTCAGCGTGGCGTTGGTGGGCGTCACGTCGTATGCCTTCACCGTGCCGTCCATCAGGACTGCCACGCTCTGCACACCCTCCCAATTGCCGTCCACCGGGGCACGGGTGCCGGCGGTGGCTGTCGCGGCGGGGTTCAGCCCCGTGGCGGTGAAGACGATGGGTGTGCCTTCCGCCCCTTCAGACAGGAAGCCTGCTTCGTCCTGCGTGCAGGCGGCGAGGGCGAACAGCAGGGCGAGGGCTGCGAATATATGGATGTTTGTTCGTTTCATGATGCGTGTTGTTTAGGGGTTTTTATTGTTTCTTTTCAGTACGGGCAGACCGCCGGTGCCGAGTGTCCACTGGTAGTCGTTGCCGGTGAGGGCGGTGTTCATGCCGTCGACGGCTGTCTGCCATTTCACGGTCGCGCCGTCTACCTTCGTGGCAACTACCGTTCCTCCTTCATTACGGAGTACTCCTTGCTCGGCATTGCCTCCCCAATAACAGGAAGTTATATCCTTGTAGTTGAAACGCACTATAGTTCCACAGCCAGCCTCATCTTTCAATGTGCCGTTGAACCAGCAAGCGATGATATCGCCATAATTTGCATTGGCTATACCACCACTATGTACAGTAAGTTTTCCCGTCACAGAGCAGGCAATGATTTGGCCATGATTTCGGTCCACCATTCCAGCAGCTCCTCCACTACTGCCATCCAGATTCACATCTATGAGTTGTAGGTTCTTTATCACTCCACTTTGATTTAAAAAAAGAAAAAGTCCAAACCTCGCTGCTGAAAAGTTTAATCCCGTAATGCTGTGTCCCTGCCCATTAAAGACGCCGGAGTAGCCTGGCCATGTGTCTAAACGTGTCCATTCCCTACCCGTCAGGTCGATGTCGGCGGTGAGGGTGCAATTTATCGATTCATCTTTTTGTATGGCTTTGTTCCATGCCAGTAGGCCGTTGGCGTTATAGACCGTGTAGGTCTTGGTGTTGCTGTCGTAGATGTAGCCCAAATCCTCAGCCTCGCCGCTCTCGCCGCCGCCGTCAACCCAGCTGCCGATGGTGCAACCCTCTAACGTCAAGCCGGTGGCGTTCACCTTAACGGTATATTTATAGCGGCTGCCCGCTTCTAATACGACGTTGTTCTGCGGACGGAAGTAGAAGGTGCCGTCGCCGAGTTCCACCTTGACGAACGGTTTGCCTGCCGCAACGGTCTGCGGGGCGGTCAGTGCCTCGTAGGTGTTGCCGCTTG
>OMGG01000851.1_pt1 | contig 13867 bp, 12 predicted proteins | sample 1645891 | NCBI WGS metagenome assembly OMGG01 (sample SAMN05578587, study PRJEB25193) | human gut metagenome | biome: Human Microbiome; feature: human-associated habitat; material: feces | host: Homo sapiens | place: USA:Birmingham
AGCCTGCCTGACCTGCCGCTGGACAGCGCTCTGAAACCGGGCGGGTATGTTATCCGTGGTAAAGCCTTGTGGTATCTCAGCGAAATTTTAAGACAAAGGGGGTGAAAGAAATGGCGATCACTAAAACTGTTACCAAACAGACCCTGACACTGAATGTCGAAGACGGCGTCAACAGTCAGGGGGCTGCAAAAACTAAAGGTCATAATTATGCCGGCGTACGTCCGGAAGCAGAACCTGCGGCTATCATGCAGGCTGCTGCTGCTCTTGGTGCTCTTATCAGTCATGAACTGATGGGCGTTGTTGTGACTGAAAAAGCCGAGCTCGCTCAATAAAAGCCGGTACAGGTACAGTACGTATATTTATTAGAAAGGAGCTGGAATGAATGGAAAAAGTTTTACAATTGGTATTTAAAAAAGCTGATGGCAGCAAAAAAGTTTTCAGTGTGACCGATCCCCGCGATGATGTTACTGCTGACGAAGCAAAAACAGCGATGGAGACAGTCATTGCTGCCGATATTTTCGCTTCCGGCAGCGTTGGTCTGACCGAAGCAGTAGAAGCCCGTGTGCGCACTACGGACGTCAATATTTTAGCATAACATGGACACAGAAGCATTGCTGACTGCGGCCGCCAACTACGGCTTTCCTATGGTCCTGTCATGGTACCTGCTGGTGCGCATGGAAGGCAGGCTCGATAAACTGACAGAAAGCATCAATGATCTGGCCCGGAGTATCGCGGCCGGCAAAGCAGCATAAAAAAGACGCAGCCAAAGGGAGCTGTCGTTTGAATAACAAAACAAAAGCAGTACATTGCCATATATGGCAATGTACTGCTTTTTCATTAAAGAAAGAGCCAACCGCAGTGATTTTACTTACGGATATTTGAGCTGTGCCTTTGCGACTGGCTCTTATTTTGTTTTAAGCAAACTGGTTATTATAAAGATCTGCGTAAGCTCCCTTTGCGTTTAAAAGCTGGCGGTGATTGCCTTGTTCGATAATATTACCGTCCTGCATAACTAAGATTAAATCTGCGTCAACAATGGTAGAAAGGCGATGGGCAATGACAAAACTAGTACGGTTTTTCATAAGAGCTTTCATGGCCTTAACGATTTCCATTTCCGTACGAGTATCAACGGAAGATGTGGCTTCGTCTAAAATCAAGATTGCCGGATTGCACAACATCACTCGTGCAATCGTTAAAAGCTGCCGCTGTCCCACCGAAATATTTTCAGCGTCGTTGCTCAAAACAGTATAATAGCCCTGTGGTAATGTGCGGATGAAGAAATCTGCACGCGCTGCCTTTGCCGCAGCAACAATTTCGTCTTGGGTGGCATCCGGTTTTCCATAAGCGATGTTTTGCGCGATTGTCCCGCCAAAAAGCCATGTGTCCTGCAACACCATACCAAAGTTATGTCGTAGGTTCGCGCGTGTCATACTTTGAATATTAATACCGTCTAGCAATATTTTTCCGCTGTTTATCTCATAAAAGCGCATAAGCAGATTTACAAGCGTAGTCTTTCCTGCGCCGGTACTGCCCACAATGGCAACTTTCTGACCCGGATTTACTGAAAAACCAATATTATTCATCAAAACTTTTTCTGGTGAATAGCCAAATTGTACATTTTCAAAATGCACTTTCCCCGTTGCGTGTTCAATGATAGCGGGGTGCGCCGGTTCCGCTGTTATTTCTTCTTCATCTAAAAGGTCGTAAACACGCTCTACCGAAGCAAGGGCAGACTGCATGGAATTAACCATATAGGACAGTTCAGTAAGAGGCTCGCCCGCCTGATTGACATACTGGAAAAAGGCTTGAAACTTACCCGGGCTTAATCGACCATCAAAAAGCATGAGTCCACCCAAAATGGCAATGATTACTTGGCCGCAGCGGTTGATAATCCGTATAGCCGGATTGATAGCGTTCATTACAAAGTCAGTTTTTTCGGTCGTGCGGGCAAGCTCTTCCATTGCACAGTATACTTGATGAGAGCTTGCTTGTTCGCGGTTAAACGCCTTGATAATCATTCTTCCTGTGTAGGCTTCCTCAATCAATCCGTTTAACACACCAACAGAGTTTTGGCGCTCGGTTGAATACTGCAGCGTTTTCTTTGATACGATATTTGTCAGCACAAAGGATATTCCCATAAACACAAGAAAAACCACTGTCAAAACCACGTTGAACGTGAACATAATAACAAGGGAGCCTATGATTGTGCCCGCTGCTGTAAACAGTTTGAGCAATCCCGATTGCAGGGCTTCTGACATTTTTTCAAGGTCATTTGTTACTCGGCTCATAATTTCGCCTGTTTGATGGCGGTCAAAATAGGATAGCGGCAACTTATGGAGTTTATCGCTCACTTCCCCGCGCAGCTGCAAATTGAGTTTTGCGGCAAAACTCGCCATGAGGAAGTTTTGTAGTGCGTAGAACACCCCGCTTGCTAAATATAAAAGAAGCAGGATAAAGATTTGATAACCGCCGGTTTGCCATGTAATACGAAAAACAGCGCCGCTCTCTGCGTTTGCTTTAATGCTGTTCCATATAAGGTCTATTACATTTGCGCTGTATAGGGGCGCAAGAATAGTAAAAAGGGTATAGAAAACAACGGAAACCAAAACAATCGTAAGACGCACTTTTTGTTTACCCATTGAGCCGATAAACCGCTTGATAGTGCCTTTGGTATCTTTCATTGCGATGATTTGATCATCGAAAAATACTTGATCATTCTCCATTTATCTCACCGCCTTTCATTTGAGATTCTGCAATGTCGCGGTAGGCAGGGCAATGTTCGAACAAATAAGTATGCGTCCCAATGCCAACGATTTTTCCATCGTCAAGCACAATGATTTGATTTGCGTTGACGATAGTGCTGATACGCTGTGCAATAATCAAAATTGCAGCGTCTTTTACTTCAGCAGCAAGGGCATGGCGCAAGGCTGCGTCTGTTTTGAAGTCAAGGGCAGAGAAGCTGTCGTCAAAAACATATAAACTCGCTTTTTTTGTAAGAGCGCGGGCAATGGAAAGCCGTTGTTTTTGCCCGCCTGAAAAATTGATGCCGCCTTGTGCCACGTGGGCGTTAACTCCATCGGGAAGCGAACGGACAAAATAAGATTGAGCAACATCAAGAGCATGGTACATTTCTGTTTCACTTGCATTGGGATTTCCGTATTTCAAATTGTCCGCAATTGTGCCGGAAAACAGCCATGCCTTTTGCGGTACATAAGAAATATGCTCCCTAAGAGCAGCCTGTGACAGTTCCCGCACATCAACATTTTGAAAGAGTATCTTTCCAGAGGTAACATCGTGGTATCGCAAAAGCAATTTTGCAATGGTAGACTTTCCGCTTCCTGTGCCACCGATGATGGCCGTCGTTTCACCAAGTCGGCAGGAAAAACTCAAATCACTTACTGTATTTTCATCAGCGTCCGCAAAGCGGAATGTTGCATTCTCAAACCGAACAACTTCTGAATCATTACGGTTTGGTGGTAAATTTTTTATCTTACCATCCTCTATTTCGGGATTATAAGTTAAGATTTCATCGATACGCCTTAGGCAGACAATGGCCTTTGGAAGTAGGATAATAACCATTTGCGCCATAATCATATAAAACAAAATCCAAATTGCATATTCTGTTACTGCGGCAATATCGCCTATTGCCATTGTCCCGTTGCCGACATAGTTACCACCGAGATAAAGGATAGCGACAATACAAAGGTTGACCGCCACCATAGCAATACTATCCAAAGCAGCAAACAAACGGTTTGCCTTGATTGCCAAGTCCGCATAATCTGAAAAGGTCTTATTCAACCGTTTCGTTTCGTACAGTTCTTTGTTAAAGGCATGAATGACACGCACACCGGTAATATTTTCCCGCAGCACAACATTCATCTTGTCAAGAAACTGCTGTAATTTCTCCAAGATAGGTGCAGCATTTTTTACGATAAACGTGGTAATAAGCATAACAAAGAACATCACACCTAAAATGAGAAAACCCATTTTGTTGTGGATACGGAAAGCAAAAACTACGCCTGTGATGCACATGATGGGAACGGGCAATACCATCTGCACAAACATGACGAATGCTTGCTGGATAGTATTGATATCATTCAAAGTGCGGGTTATCATGGACGCTGTACCAAAATGTTCAAAGTCGTACGAGGACAGGGTAAGCGATTTATTATACACCGCATTTCTAATATCTCGGCCAAGCCTTGCGGCTAGCTTTGCACAGAACCAGCTTCCGAGCAATGCGCTAAGCCCGGCCAAAATAGAAACACCAAGCATGAGAAGTCCTTTTTGTATTATCTGCTCCATACTTCCATTGGAAACACCAATGTTAATCATATCTGCCATGATGGTGGGAATGAGTAATGCGCCTACTACATCCAGGATAACGGTAAATATGGCGGCAATACATAGCCATGGATAGGGACTTAAAAAACGTAAAAATATTCTCATTCAGTCTATTCTCTCCTTAGAAAATGAAAGACCCGATAACAGCATTCTATCTGCGTATTACCGGCTCTGCGTCTTTGCGTCTGGCTCTTTGATAATGGATGTATTCAGCTGTTGCACATTGATAATTGTTTCCTGCCTGCACTTTGGACAGTACAATGGAAAGTTTTTAATTTCCGTGTCCACTCTGATTTTCAACCTTGTTTTGTTGGCGCAGATAGGACAATGCAGCCATTCATATACAGGTGCCATTATTTACCTCCGTCACCCTAGTTCCTCCAATTCTTGAAAAGAGGTTTTCAGATTATTGCAAAACAGTTCAAGGTCTGCAATAAATGTAGGGCTGCATTCCTGCAAATTTTTTGAAATAGCTTTTTTTTCCGCATTATAGATGGGGGAAAGTATTTTTTTTGCAAAACTCTTTCCAGTTTCAGTCAGGCAAATGTGTAAATCCCGTTTATAGCCGGGAATGGGCTTTAAGGTTATATATCCGTCTGCTTCACATTCTTTGATAATCGTGTTGAGTGTTGTACGTGGGATAAGCCATTCCTTGGAAATTTCTTTTTGCGTATGCTCTTTCCCATCATCTAAAGCATAAAGCAAATAAAGAGTATTTGCTTTTACACCCATCCATTTTGCCTTAATGTCATATACCCCTTCAATGCCGTTCACAACATTGAAGATACGTCGTACATATTCTCTAGATTTATTCATGTCGTCCTCCTGAAATCTTGTTTCGTATTTCAATTATAATTCGAATTAGGATTTTAGTCAAGGCAAATTGTGATTTTTGTATTGTTTTAAGAAGTGAGAGCAAGTTGCGATGTCTGTAGAAAAATCGATCATGCTCAAATGAGATATTGTATGAAGAAGATTTACTGCTGCCCGCAAAACGGAGAAACGGCATAGCTTTGGCTATGCCGTTTCACGTAAACATTCTTATGCTGTTTTATTGAGCCGCCCAGTGGCTGCCTATTTACCAGGCGTCGATACCGCGCCCGTCAGCCAGCGGATCGGGCCCGTAGCTGTTGGGACCGATCGTGCCGCGGAAGAACATCAGGTAGACAGCAAAGAAAAAGCTGATCAGCGGAATGAAGGCCAGCAATACCATGAGCGAGCCGTGGTCAAGGTCATGCAGACGTCTGACGTACAGCGACAGGCAGCTGAGCGCGGCGATAAAGGTCAAAGCAAAGGCCAGTATCTGGAACATCGTTCCGTCTGGCGCAAACAGACTGCCGATCAGATAGCCCAGACACCAGATGATGGCATTACGCAGTAAAAAGCGCAGGATATAGGGCTTACGGTTCAGGCGGCCGTCAAAACTGAAAAACATTTCCTGGAAATCCATAAAGATTCCTCCTTTTATATAACGTCAGATAAATACAAATATCACTGTTGCTGTCTTAATGATAACACAGACAGCAGCTTAAGTCGGATTATTTTAATTACTTTTCTGACGCCAAAAGTTATGGAATTTATCGGCCAGCTGTTTTTGACTCAGCTGTTCCGGCCACAGCTCCTGATTGGGAGCATTGCGCATAGCGGCGGCCAGATGGTCGTAGACTTCAGGGCTGAGCTTTTCCAGTTCGCGGATATGCTCTTTGATATCCTGGCGTTTGGTATGACCGTCGTAAGGGCAGGGATTACGCAGAGGCTGCAGGTCAAGCTGCCTGACCATGTCGATGATTTCTGCTTCGCGGTAATACAGCAGCGGCCTCAGTACGGTCAAACCTGTTCTGGACAGTGGTGTGACCGGTAAAAAGGTACGCAGCTGACCGGAGGTGAGCACGTTCATCAAAAAGGTCTCTACGGCATCATCGTGGTGGTGGGCCAGGGCCACTTTGTTAAAACCAAGCTCTAGTGCCGTACGGTTGGTAGCGGCACGGCGGAAATAAGCACAGGTGAAGCAGGGCGTATTGCCTTTATTCTGCCAGGCAGAGTTGACATCGACCTTTTCGCTGTAATGTTTCAGACCATAGTATCCGCAGAAAGCTTCCAGCTCTGCTTTGGGAAAAGCAGGTGAGAACATTGCGTCAACAGTATAACAGGCCAAGTCAAACGGCACAGGGGCATACTTTTGGATCTCGGCCAGTGCGGCAGTCAAAAACATACTGTCCTTCCCGCCGGAAAGTCCGATCAGGATCCTGTCACCTGCCTGCAGCATATCAAATTCGATTACAGCCCGCCAGAGCTTGCTTAAAAGCTCAGCAGGAACGAAGGGTGTACGGCTCATGGAGATTCTCCTTCAGTGCTGGTATATGATGTTGTTATTATACCACAAGGGTATGTATGAGTGCTAAATTCGTAAAAACCTTATTAAGCATTCAAACGATACCACAAGGGTATGTGCCCTCACCAGGTTCGATAAGGGTGTTTAGTAGTGCAAATAAAAAAAGCCTGCTCAAAAAGAGCAGGCTTTTATGGTTTAGATTAAGCTACGCGAACGTTAGCAGCGCGCATTCTGCGGCTGTTTTTCGGATCAGCTTCTGTATCAAATGTTACAGGTTGACCTTCTTCAAGAGTTTTGAAGCCGTCGCTTACGATAGCGGAAAAATGTACAAATACATCTTCGCTGCCGTCAGCAGGAGTAATGAAACCAAAGCCTTTATCAGAGTTAAACCATTTTACAGTACCGTTCATCATAACGAGTACCTCCTAAATTTTATTATATTCACAGACCACACGCAAAAAACTCACATATTTTTGTAACTCATTCAATAGCAAATGACTTACAAAAATATGTGAGCACAATTTGTATATTCGGAATACTTCTATATATTATCATGGCAGAAACAGGAAGTCAAGCTTTTGTTAAAATATATTTTTGAAAATTTACAGTGCTGTTTTCAGGCAGCGCTGATGTGTCTGAATGTCTGAAACATAAGGAAGCAGAAACTCTGCTCTGATTTTGTAAAAAAAGAAAAAATTAATGTAATTATTCAAAAAAGAGGATAAATTATTTAAAAATATGTTTTTGAATATTGAAAACACTGTATTTAAATTGGCATTTACGGTACAATATAACTATAATAAATAATTGTGCTGACGAATAATCGTAATCTTTAAAGGGGTAGAAGCGATGCAGAAAAAATCCGAAGCTTTTCCTAAAAAAATATATTTGAAGCCGGCTTTGGAAGAACGTCTGGCTCAGATTTTGGCAGTGCCGCTGACAGTTGCGGCGGCCCCTTTTGGTTATGGTAAAACGACTGCTGTGAAAAAAGTGCTGCTTTCTCTTTCTGTAGATATGCTGTGGGATACCTGTTATTCAGGAGCTGAAGCAGCTTTTTGGCGTTGCTTTGTCAAATCGCTGCAGACTGTTGGTGTGGATACAGCTTCGCTGACCGGGCAGGAATTGCCGCGTAATGCGGCGACACGCCAGCGGGTTATCGAAGTGCTGCAGGTATCGAAATTGAAAAAAACTGTGGTTTTCGTTTGGAACAATTATCATCTGCTGGGCAGCGAAGACTGTGATAAGCTGCTGCTGGCGCTGGCGAAAGCTGATCTGCCCGGCTGGCATTTTGTGCTGCTGACACAGCGGCCGCCGGATTTCACTTTGGATGAGCTGGTCCTGAAAGGTGAGTGTCTGTATCTGCAGGCGAAGGATTTTGCTTTTGAAGTGAGTGATATTATTGTTTATTATCGTAAAAACGGGATCGTTTTAGAGCGTCGTGCCGCAGAAAATCTGCTGGCTGCTACAGAAGGCTGGGTCAGCGCCCTATATCTGTATCTGCGGCAGTACCACAACGGGCAGAGCCCGCAAACAGATGAAGAACTGCTGCGGCTGGTACAGGCCGTGGCTTATAATTCCTGCAGCGAAGCAGAAAAAACACTTTTAACAGAGCTGTCTATTTTAAATGAGGATTTTAGTGGCCGTCAGGCCGCTTATATAACGGAAAATGATGCGGCGCCTGCTCTGCTGGAAAATCTGGCGCTCAGACATGGTTTTATCAGCTATGAGCTGCTGAGAGGACAATACCATATCCATAATGCATTCAAAGTCTATCTGCAGCGTCGGGGAGCAGAACTGCCAGATACAGAACTGCGTCGTCTGTGCCGGCGCGGTGGTCAGTGGTATGAGCTGCAGAACGATTTTCTGGCAGCTTTCTGTTACTATCATACAGCCGGCGATTATGATAAGATGCTGACAGTTTTTGAAAAAGACCGCGGCTGCAGCTTTGAGAACAATTATAAAAATAAAATTATGGCTTATTTTGGCGAAGCGCCTGAAACGATCCGGCAAAAGCATATCAAAGCGGGCTTGATTTATGCGCTGTGGCTGTTTTTAAGTGGAGAAAACGAACAGCTGCAGCAGGAAATCATGGAGCTACGGAAATATATTGGGCAGCTGGAGGACAGACAGGAACGGGAGCAGTGTCTGGGCGAACTGGAGTTTTTGCTGGGTGAGACCAAGTATAATGATGTGGAAGCAATGGCGGCTTATTTTAAAAAGTCGCTGCAGCTGCTGAGGCAGCCGGTACGCTTTTTCTCTCCGCAGACTATCTGGGGCGGCGGTGCCAATTCGATTTTGTTTATGTTTTACCGTCAGGCCGGTACGCTGCAGAAAACACTGGATGTTTTTCCGCAGGCTATGGCATATTATTACCGCCTGATGCAGAATCACGGTGCCGGTTCTGAATATGTACTGGCGTCAGAAGCGTATTTTCAGTGCGGTCATTGGGAAAGAGCGTTTATTTTGGCAACGGAAGCATTGAATGTTTCACGGCGCAACGAACAGGTCAGCGTAGAGTTGTGTGCAGAATTTATCGCTTTGCGTATCAGTATCGCTTTGGGGAATAAAAAACGTGTCCGTGAGATCAGCAGACGGATGGATGCTCTGCAGACGGCAGTGCAGGAGCATTTATACCGCAAAACTATCGAAGCCAGCCGCGCCTGGATCGATCTGCAGCTGGGGGACAAGGGCAAGATGCTCATTAGCTGGCTGCAGAAGGGCGATTTTCAGAAATCGGGGCTGCTTTATTCAGCCTGGGGCTGTTTATATATCGTTTATGGACGCTATTTGCTGCTGCAGAAGGATTACCTGCCGCTTTTGGGGCAGCTGCGCGAATTTGACGCGGCGGCGCGGAGTTTTAATAATTTTTTGCTGAGTATTTATGCCGCGGTTTACAGCGCCGCGGCACAAAACGGTCTGCAGCATGAAAAAGAAGCTTTGAGCGAATTGAACCGGGCACTGGGACTGGCGGCTGCTGACGGGATCATGATGCCTTTTGTGGAAAATTTTGACGTGCTGGAACCGCTGCTCAAAAAAGCTGAGCAGCAAAACTGCGGCGGATCGGAGCTGCTGGCAAGGATATTGGAGCTGGGGGCAGTATATCAGGAAAATTTAAAAAATATCAAGCACAAAGCTTCGTATATCATGGGCGGCAAAACTTTGACTGCCAGGGAGGCCGAGATCGCAAACTTTGTTGTGCAGGGCAGGACTAATGCGGAAATTGCCGCGGAAATGTTTATTGCCGAGATAACAGTGAAAAAGGCTTTGCAGGGGATCTACCGCAAATTAGGCGTCGATACGCGTCTGGAGCTGGTAATGGCCCTGAATGCCGATATCTGAGGATTTTATTTCGTGATGTAAGGTGTATTAAGAATCGGTAGTAAAAAATACTCCGCTACAGCGGAGTATTTTTTATGAAAGAAGAACCTGTTTTGTGATAAAATGCTGTTATAACAATAAGGATCGGGGTAAAGGTTATGATTTTGGTATCGGCGGCGATTATTCGCAATACAGCAGGAGAAATACTGATTTGCCAGCGCGGTGCAGGCGGCAGCTGCGCCTTTTTATGGGAGTTTCCGGGCGGTAAGCAGGAAGCGGGTGAAAAAGCTGCAGACTGCTTAGTACGTGAATGCCGGGAAGAGCTGGGGATAGAGATAGATATTGTGGCTCTGCTTGAGCAAACCAGTTACACTTATCCGGATAATAAAATAGGGCTTTCTTTTTTTGCCGCCAAAATAACCGGCGGTGTGCCGCAAAAAAGCGTACATCAGAAAATTTTATGGGTACGGCCGGCAGAACTGCTGCAGTATCAGTTTTGTCCTGCCGATACAGAAATAGTCAGCAGGCTGGCACAAGGAGAATAAAGTAAAAGCACTGGATTTATTTTCAGTGCTTATTTATTTTCTTGGCTGCTGCGAATAAAATAGCAGGAAAAAGTGAATCAGAAGCGAATAATATTAAAGTTACGATAAAATAAAAAGATGCGGCACAGGCAGTGCCGAACAGACGGAGGAACCAATGACAGAGACCTTAGCAGGCCTTAATCCAGAACAGGCCGAAGCAGTACAGACAACCAACGGACCCATGCTGATCATGGCAGGTGCCGGCAGCGGCAAGACCAAGGTGCTTACTTGCCGGATCGCACATTTGCTGCAGCAGGGCGTACGTCCTTACCGTATTTTAGCAATTACGTTTACCAATAAAGCGGCCGCCGAAATGCGCGAGCGCGTCGATAAAATGGCGGGAGCTGCGGCTAAAGATGTCTGGCTGTTTACCTTCCATGCTTTCTGTGCCCGTTTTTTGCGGATGGAAATAACTAAATTAGGCGGTTATGGCAGTAATTTTGCTATCTATGACAGCAGCGACAGCCAGAACCTGATTAAACAGATTTTAAAAGAACTGAATTTAGATGAAAAGCGTTTTCAGCCGGCCGGTATCGCGTCGCGCATTTCCAATGCCAAAAACCAGCTGCAGAGCGTTAGTGATTTCAGTAAAGCTGCTTCGGATTTTTACAATCAGAAAGTGGCGGAGATCTATGAACGTTATCAGAATAAACTGCTGGTCAATAACGCGGTGGATTTTGACGATCTGCTGGTACTGTCGATACGGCTGCTGCAGGAAAGCGAAGAAGTGCGCGCCAAGTATCAGGAGCGTTTTGATTATCTGCTGGTAGACGAATATCAGGATACCAACCATGCCCAATATCTTTTAACCAAGCTTCTGGCGGCCAGACATCGTAATATCTGTGTCGTGGGCGATGCCGACCAGAGCATTTACGGCTGGCGCGGTGCTGATATCCAGAACATTCTGGATTTTGAAAAGGATTATCCCGAAGCCAAAATCATCAAGCTGGAACAGAACTACCGCAGTACGCAGGTTATTTTGGATGCCGCGAATGCTGTTATTGAAAATAATACAGGCCGCAAACCTAAAAATTTGTGGACGGATAATGATAATGGTGTGGCGATCACTTATTTTCAGGCTATCGACGAACGCGACGAGGCCCGTTTTGTGATCGAAAAACTGCAGGAGCTGCAGGGCCAGCAGAATATGAAGCTGGGCGAGATGGCAGTCTTGTACCGCACGAATACGCAGTCGCGTATTTTTGAGGAAATGCTTATCAAAAGCGGGATCACCTATAATATGGTCGGGGGACTTAAATTCTACGACCGTAAGGAGATCAAGGATATCATCGCTTATCTGCGAGTTATTTTTAACCCGGCAGATTCGCTGAGTCTGCTGCGGATCATCAATGTACCGCGCCGCGGTATCGGCGATGCAACGCTGGCCAAGCTGCAGGCCCATGCCGCTGAAAATGGGATGTCGTTGTTTGACGTGGTATCGAATGCCGCGCAGGTCGAAGGACTGAGCATCCGTTTCGTCAGCAAGCTGGATGAACTGGCGGCTATCATTTTTGATTTGATGAATCAGGCTGATAACCTGCCGGTAGAGGAACTGATCGAACAGGTGCTGAATAAGACCGGTTATATGGAAGAACTGCGGAATGAGCATACAGCGCAGGCGCAGAGCCGCATCGACAACCTGATGGAATTGATGTCGGTCGGGCAGGAATTTGCCAAGACGGAAGAAGAGAATAATCTGGAAAATTTCCTGGGGCATGTGGCGCTGGTGTCGGATATCGATGATGCCGAGCTGGGTGAGGACGCTATTACGCTGATGACACTGCATTCTTCGAAGGGTCTGGAATTCCCGATCGTCTTTTTGGCCGGTATGGAGGAAGGTATTTTCCCGCATGCGCGGACGCTGATGAATGAGGAAGAAGTGGAAGAAGAACGCCGCTTGTGTTATGTTGGCATTACCCGTGCAGAGAAACAGCTCTTTTTGAGTAATGCAAAGATGCGGACTATTTATGGGCATACGGTGTCCTACCCGCCGTCACGGTTTTTACAGGAAGTGCCGCGTAATCTGGTTACGGTCTTCAAACGTCCGGCTTTAGAACGCAGGACGATCAATATGGTGGAAGCAAAACCGCAGAAACGCAGCCGTGATACGAACTGGTTCCTGGGGGGGCAGGAAAGCTTTATTCCCAAGCAGGCAATGAGTACTGCGGGAGCTGCTGCCGGCGGCAGTTTTAAGGCCGGCGATAAGGTGAGCCATGCTAAATGGGGCGTGGGGACAGTCGTCAGTGTGACATCGTCGCAGGATGGGCAGGAAGTGAAAATCGCGTTTGCCGGTGCCGGTATCCGCAGTCTGCTGACTAAGTATGCAGTATTGAAGAAGCTGTAATTAAAGAGTGTTTTGGTGGCAAAGTGCCGTACCATATAATAGAATAGTAAAATTAAATTTGACACTCTGATTTTTGAAACAATGAGACTAAAGCCTGAAAAAACAGAAGCCGCCGAAGGGCAGCACAATAAAGGAGGCAGTCATGGAATTGGAACGCGCACAGGCTAAAAACGAGGCCGAACATTTGCGGGCAGAGATCCGCCATCACGAATTTTTATATTATGTGCTGGATGCACCTGAGATCACCGACGCAGAATATGACCGGATGCTGGTGCGCCTGCGTGAGCTGGAAGCGGCCTGGCCTGACGATGTGCCTGCCGATTCGCCGACGCGCCGTGTAGGCGGGAAGGTGAATCCCGAATTTACTGAGGTTAGACATCTGACGCCGCTTTTGAGTCTGAGCAATGCTTTTTCGGATGCAGAGCTGGTAGCTTTTGATCAGCGTGTGCGCAGCGGTCTGCCGGAAGGCAGCGCTGTAGAATATGTTATGGAGCCGAAAATCGACGGACTGGCCTGCAGCCTGATTTATGAAAATGGCCGTTTGGTAAGGGCGGCAACGCGCGGTGACGGTGTGACCGGCGAAAATGTAACAGCCAATGTACGCACGATCCGGTCGATCCCTTTGGTGCTGAATATGAAAAACGGCGCCGCGCCGCCGGAGCTTTTAGATGTGCGCGGTGAAATCTATATGCCAAGGCATGCTTTTATGCAGCTGAACGAACAGCGCCTGGAGGCAGGCGAGAGCGAATTTGCCAATCCGCGTAATGCGGCTGCCGGCAGTCTGCGTCAGCTGGACCCTAACGTAACGGCGCAGCGGTCGTTAAGCTTTTTTGCTTATGCCGTAGGAGAAGGAGCCAGGGACAAGCATGCCGATTCTTTGGCGATGCTGGCTGATTATGGCTTTAAGGTCAGTGAAAATTACCGTATCGTAAAAAGTATCGATGC
>OMGG01000853.1_pt1 | contig 13822 bp, 13 predicted proteins | sample 1645891 | NCBI WGS metagenome assembly OMGG01 (sample SAMN05578587, study PRJEB25193) | human gut metagenome | biome: Human Microbiome; feature: human-associated habitat; material: feces | host: Homo sapiens | place: USA:Birmingham
GTTTGGTAAGAATAGTACCGAGGTGATAAACGTGAAAGAGAAAGTAAACCAGATGTTCAAGGATAAGCTGTTTCTTGTCATGCTAGTGTTAGGCCTGCTGACTATAGTAGCCGCAGCAGGAGTGATTACCGTACAAAGAGGAAAAGGTAATGAGACGAATCCATACCTTGAAGTGCCCCAGCCAGAAATGATTGCCCAGGAGACCGCACCGGAAATGCCGCAGGTGGCAGGTGCCTCCGATGCGGCAAAAGAGACACAAAAGAGCGAGCCGGCTCCTACCAAGGCAGCCGTGGCCCAGAACGCCAACCAGGGAAATGATCTGGCGGCGGAAGCTGGAGCGGGAAAGGATGCAGCTGATGCGCTGGTGCTGAATTTTACAGATACCAGCAAGATGGAATGGCCTGTAATGGGAAATGTGCTTCTGGACTACAGCATGGACCAGACCATTTATTTCCCTACCCTGGACCAGTACAAATGCAATCCCGGCCTTGTAATCCAGTCTGATGTGAGTACTCCGGTGGGTGCCCCGGCCAATGCCAGGATACTGGAAGTTGGCTCCAATGAGGAAATCGGAAATTACGTTGTCATGGACCTTGGCAATGAGTACACAGCCACCTGCGGCCAGTTAAAGGAAGTCTGCGCGGCAGAGGGCGAGTATCTGAAAAAGGGACAGACCCTGGGCTATGTGTCAGAGCCTACAAAGTATTATTCCGTGGAAGGCGTCAATGTATTCTTTGAGCTGAAGCATCAGGATAAGACGGTGGACCCCTTAGATTATATGGAATAGGGTCCGGAACATTATCGGGAAAACGTAAATAGCGGAAAGTAATCCGGGAAGAGCAGAAAGCAGACAGATGTTTTCTGTTCTTCCTTTTTGCACGTAAAATAAGGGAAAAACCGCCTCATAACAAGAAAGTACCATCCCGGAATGAAAGTACAACTCAGAAAAACACGAAAGTATTCCTCCGGCATTGATTGCAAATTGACTAAAAACACTGCGGTATTGTATGATTGGGCTGTACAAATTGAACATGCAAGCTTGCAGCATATGTGAAATGGTAGAAAAGCAGGATAAACAGAGAGAAAACATAGTGTATAGGAGGATTATGATGAATAAGAAAATGATTGCGCTTTTAACCTGTGCGGCCATGTCCGCGTCAGCCATGACAGGATGCGCTTCTTCAAATGCAGGAGCATCCGGTGAGGGAAATACAGCGGCAGCAGGGGACGGCAGCGGAAAGGTTACCATAAAGGTACTGGACAATTACGGAGGAATGGTGGAGGAGATGATTTCCGTATATGAAAAGCTAAACCCGGAAGTAAACATCGAGTATGAGTATGTTCCATCGGACTCCTACTATTCTAAATTTACGGCGCTGAATGTGGCAAACGAACTGCCGGATGTGGTCATGACCAACTCCCAGTTCATCGGGGACCAGGTGCAGAGCGGCCTGCTGGTGGACCTGACTGACGCAGTGGAAAACGGACAGAATTATGAGAAGGACGCAAACTGGGGAGAGACGATCAACCCCACTCTGTTAAGCAACTGTAAGGCTACCCTTAAGGCAATTGGTTCCGACTATGCGGACAAGCTGTACGGCGTGCCCTTTACCATGACTACGGTGGCCGTTATCTACGATAAGAATGTGTATAAGGAATTGGGACTGAATGTGCCGTCCACATGGGAAGAGTTTGAGAAAAACTGCGAGGCCATAAAGGCAGCAGGCAAGATTCCTGTATCCATGCAGCAGCAGAACATGGACTGGTGGCCGAGAATCTTCTGGGACCAGTACTGCCGTGAGGAGCTGGACGCCAATCCCAACGCCTTTGAGGACGGTTCCATGACCTTTTCTTCTGAGAGCGTGAAAAAGGGCCTTGAAAAGTTCAAATATATGTGGGACCAGGGATGGTTCCCGGAGTCAGGCCTTACCGGCAACAGGGAGACCATGCAGCAGCTCTTTGTGCAGAAGGAACTGGTGCAGGTTATGCTGCAGCCGAACTACCTTTCCTACCTGACGGAAAATGTGCCTGAGGGAGTGGAGCTGGCTTCCTATGCCCTGCCGGGCGTGGAGGGAAAGCCAGCCAGATGTCTGGGCGGATCCAGCAGTATCTGGGCAGTGACCAATTCCTCTAAGCACCAGGAGGAGGCCATCGAGTTCGTGAAGTTCATGACATCCAAGACTGCGTTTTCGGAAGATTACGCAAAGTTCATCAACCCCGGACTTACCAATTTTGAGCTGACAAGCGACAACGAGGCCATGAAGGGATATATTGATGCAGGCAAAAACGGTTTCATCCCCGACATCTACGTGCCTGTGAACATAACCACGGAAATCCAGAACACGTTCCTGACGGATCTGGAGCCCAATTACCTATTAGGCACCTATGACATAGATTATGTGACGGATCAGCTGAACCAGCTCTATGAGGAGACCTATCTGTCCAACCTGAACTGACACAGGGTATAACTGCAGGCAGTATAACCGCAGGCAGCATAACCGCAGGTAGCATAACCGCAGGCAGCATCATCACAGGCAGTTTCACCAGACATAGCCCGGAAATCAGGCTGTAAGGCAAGGCGGCGCAGGAACAGGCACAGGTTCCTGCGCCGTATCTGGCAATGCCCGTCCCAATAGGAGGAGATATAACAATGAAATCATCCCAAACATTAAAAGAAAGAAAGGAAATGATGACAGCGCTGGCCCTGATTGCCCCCACCATCATTGTCATGGTCATTTTCCTTTACATACCCTTTGTTCACGCGCTGCAGACCAGTTTTTACAAGTACAATGGTCTGGGAGCCCTGGAACATTTTGTGGGGCTTAAGAATTATGCCAAGGTACTGGCGGACCCCAAGTTTGTCCGTTCCCTGTGGAACACATTTTACCTTATCATGGTCAGCTTTCTTGCCATTCCCATCGGGTTTGTGTTTGCCTATATCCTGTATGTGGGCGTACCGGGCAAGAAAATCTTCAATGCGGGTCTGTTTATCCCCTATCTGATATCCATGGTGGTGGTGGGATGTATATGGAGAATCATCTATGACCCAACCATCGGACCGGTGGACCAGTTCCTTAAGATGGCAGGACTGGGAAAGTATGCAAAGGCCTGGCTCAGCCGTCCTGAGACAGCCCTATGGGCCATTGCGGTTACCTGGATATGGCGCTCCCAGCCATTTAATATGCTGATTATGTATGCCAATATCACAAAAATGCCTGAGGATTTCCTGGAGGCGGCCCAGATTGACGGCGCTAATTTCCGGCAGAAGCTGTTTTACATTATCATCCCCTATCTAAAGCCCACCTTCGCGGTGCTGGCCATGCTGACCGTAACCAACGGACTCAGGCTCTTTGACCTGATATGGGTCATGACCCAGGGCGGACCGGGAGGCGCCTCCGACGTCATGACATCCTATATTTACACAAAAGCATTTACAAACAGGGACTTCGGCGCTGGTACGGCTGCCTCCGTCATACTGATGCTTATTATGGTGGCGATTATGGCGGTTAAAACCATTGTCCAGAAGAAAAGGGCAGGGAGGACTTCATGATGAATAAGAAAAATGTATATAAATTATTTCTGTTTCTTTTTATGCTGCTGGCATTTTTTATATCCGTATACCCCCTTTTGTGGGTGGTCATCCAGTCCCTTAAGACAGAGACTGAGTTTCTGGAGAGTATCTGGACCCTGCCGGCCAGGCTCAATTTCCAAAACTATGCCACGGCCTGGAACGATGCCGGTATGTCCCGGTATTTCATGAACAGCGTGGTGGTTACCCTGGTAACCACTGCCGTGAACCTGGTGTTTGTCACCTGCGCCGGATATGCCTTTGCAAAGCTTACATTTCCGGGCAAGACCTTCTTTTATTACATGATCATCTTCAATCTGCTGATACCCACGGCTATTATTCTGCTCCCCATGTTTACCATGGTGAACCGGATGCATCTGGTCAATACCCTTCCGGCCCTGGTATTTCCTTATTTCCAGGGGTTTGCTCCCATGGGACTGATTATCTGCCGGAACTATTTTGAGGATCTGCCCGATGAGTTAATGGAGGCGGGGAAGCTGGACGGATGCAGCAACATGCAGGTGTTCCGCAAAATCATGCTGCCCCTGGCAAAGCCCATCCTGGCCACCATGGCCATTCTCTCGGCCATGCAGGTGTGGAATGAATACCTGTGGGCTCTGACCTCCATTACGGACGAGAGCAAATATACGCTTTCTGTGGGTGTGGCCCTGTTCAATAAGAAAACGGAGACAGTGGGTTATACTCCTGTGTTTGCAGCCCTGTCCATCAGCGCTCTTGTGATTGTGGTGGTATACCTGTGTATGCAGAAGAATTTTGTTAAGTCCATTGCCGCCGGTGCGGTGAAGGGATAGGAGGAAGGGTATGGATTTGATTCGTGATTTTAAGGACCCGGGAAGGGAATACAGCGTGCTGGCCTTCTGGTTCTTAAACGGGGAACTGAAAAAGGAACGTCTGGCCTGGCAGATTGGCCAGATGGTGGAAAAAGGCGTGTACGGGGGCTTTATGCACCCCAGGGCCTACCTTAAGACTCCTTATCTGGAGGATGAGTGGTGGGACGCTGTCGGGGTCTGTGTGGAGGAGTCCAGGAAACAGGGATTTGCTCCCTGGCTCTACGACGAGTATGCCTGGCCCAGCGGCACCGCAGGTAGTACCTTTGATTATGGATTCCAAAAGCCTTCCAGGATACTGTCCCGGGGAAGGGACAACATGGCAAAGGGACTCTGGGCGGTGAAAAAAGATGCCGGGAATAGGGGCTGCGGGAATGAAGGTGCCGGAAATGAGGGCGGCGGAAGTCAGGGCGGCGGAAATGAGGGCGGCGGAAATGAGGGCGGCGGAAATCAGGGCGGCGCCAACCCGGATGCCGCCAACCCGGAGGATAAGGGACAAAGCGGCGCCAATCCGTCCTCAATGCCGTACCGCGTGGTTAAAAGAGATGGTTTTATCTATGAGTTTTATGAAAAAGTATTTGAAAAGGCCGTGGACTATCTGAATCCCGAAACCATTGCCTCCTTCATAAAACTGACCCATGAGGAATACAGAAAGCGGTGGGGGGAGGATTTTGGGAAACTGATACCGGGTATCTTTTTTGACGAAATCTACATGATGGGAAATCCCCTGCCCTGGACGGACCGGCTGCCTGGACGGTTCCGGGAGACATACGGTTATGACATACTGGACGAGCTTCCTTCTCTTGTGGACGGCGTGTCTGAGCGGGACAAACAGGTGCGAAAGGATTATTTCTCCCTCGTAACCGCCATGTATGAGGAAGCGTTTTTCAGGCAGATATCAGACTGGTGCGGGAAATACGGTCTTAAGCTGACAGGCCACACAGAGGAGTTTTTGTGGGAACATCCCAGAAGGCAGGGCGATTATTTTAAGACCATGCGCCATCTCATGGTGCCGGGCTCTGACTGCCACGATTACCGGTACCGGTATCCCAGAAGGATTACATACTGCGAGCCCAAGTATTCTGTGTCCGTGGCCAGAATATATGGAAAAGAGAGGGCTATGTCGGAAGCCCTGGGAGGCGCGGGATGGAACTGCACCATGGAGGAATTTAAAAAGGGAATCAATACTCTGGCCGCCATGGGAACCGGCATGTTCATCCTCCATGGATTCTACTACGAGTGTGACCACCAGGGTTCCCAGAGTGACTGGCCCACCAGTTTTTTCTATCAGAATCCTTACTGGGACTATTTTAAAATATTTGCCGACTACATAAGGCGTCTATCCTTCATGAACAGCCAGGGAAATCCTGTGGTAGATTACGCCATCCTGTATCCCATAGGGGACATGGATGAAAATATGGAGAACGGAGAGGAAAATCCCGCAGGTCAGGCCATAAACAACGGATTCCACCAGGCCCTCAACTGTATGATTGAGCACCAGCTGGACACGGATATGGTGGACGAGGAATCCATTTTAAATGCTCATATATGTGACGGAAAGCTGTGCCTGGGGCAGCAGCGTTTTAAAGTGCTCCTCCTTCCGGAAGGGGGAAGCCTGATGGAAGAAACCGTGGCAAAGCTGGAAGCATGGACAAAGGCCGGAGGCAGCGTCCTGTTTTACAGGACCGGTCTGGCTCACGAAAACCGGTCCGGCGAAAAACGGTCCGGCGAAAACAGGGCTGGCGGGGACAGGGCGAATGGATGCAGCGTAAACGGATACTGGGACACGGTCCTCAGGGGAAATGTACACAGCATCAGCCGTATTCCGGAAGCAGCAGCCGGACTGGCTGCGCCGTCCGCATCCGTGATTTACGGAAATACCGGAAACATCTTTTTGAATCATAGAACGGCAGGGAATGTTGACTATTATCTGGTGGCCAACAGCAGCGATGAGAGGCGTAATCTGGTGCTGTCTTTCAGCCATGCTTCTACACCGGTCCTTTTGGATATTGAAAAAGGGGATATGGTGCAGGCTGTATACACTCAGGCAGGCACCGCCCAAATGTGCGGAGGCCGTCAGGCAGGCAGCGGTGTCCTGATATACATGGATTTGGAACCGGGAGAAGCTGTCTACGTACTGTTTGGTTTGGAGGAAGATACAATCAGACAGGCAAAACCGGCCCTTACGGGGGATATCCGGTGGGAGGAAGAGTGGATTACAGGAAAATGGGATTTTCTTCCCCTTTCCCCGTCCGGCCCGAATCATGGAGATAACGCACACAATGAAGAGAGTACGGATCTGGAAATCCCAATTGCAGAATTCACCTCTGATGTATCCTCCGGAACAGAGACCATCCGGATCTGCAACCAATCCGGGGAGGAGGGGAGCTGCGGCCGCCATATGAGCCTTTGGAATGGACGGTGGATTACACGCAGACGAAGCTGGAATGACCAGCTGGATGCATCGGATCTGTATTTCAGAAAGACGGTATTCCTGGAACATGCGCCTGAAAAGGCGGAGTTCTGCGCGGCAGCGGTGGATTCCTTTGAGTGCTTTATCAACGGGACAATGGTTTACAAAGGAATCAGCAACGGAGAGCCGGTGGTATTTGGTGATAAGGGCCAGCTGACCCAGGGGGAGAATATTCTGGCATTCCATGTAACAAACCGCAACCCGCTTCATGATGTATATGTCTGCTCCGCAGAGGAGCTGCCCCCAGACCGGTTTATTTCCCTTCTTATGGAAGGAATCATCGTTCAGGGAACAAACGTGGAAGTTGTGAAAAGTGACAGCACCTGGATTGTAAATGACAGTCTGATTAAAGGGTGGGAACAGCCGGATTCGGACGGGCGGTTTACGGCAGCCGGCTTTGATGTCCGGAAGGTCCTGAATTTCAATTATACAGGTCTGGAGCATGTGTGGCTGAAAGCCTGGGAGAGGGGAAAACCGCCTTTGAAGCCATGGGGGGACCTTCCGTTATTTGGGCAGACCCTGACCTATCCCAGAAAGCTCTGGTATACAGTCACAATACCTGCCGGAGCGTCAGTTCTATATGAGCCTGTTACAGCCGGAGCAGCGGTCTGTATGCTGGACGGCAAAGAGGTGCATTGGGAAAATGGCGTACACATACTCCCGGACAATGAGCGCATTCACATACTCACCATACAGATAACGGCAGGCGGATGCAGCGACGGTCTGAAACAGCCAATCCGCGTAACCATGAAGGCAGTTGCTGTCAATCTTTCGGACTGGCGTATGCTTGGACTTCCGTGGTTCTCCGGAAGGTGCAGGTATACAAACACATGGTCCGTGGAGCAACTGGAGGGCACGTACATGCTGGAGCTTGGCGGGGTAAACCACTGTGCCCAAATCTGGATCAACGGCAGGCTGGCAGATACAAGGCTGTGGCGTCCCTATAGGGCGGACATCACTTCCCTGCTCAGGCCCGGGGAAAATGAGATTACCATATTGGTATCCAACCTGGCCTCCAATGAACGGCGCCACATGCTGGTGGACGAGGGAATGGCCCTGGGATGGAACCGGTACTGGAACGAGGACAACATGGACCGGGACAGCCGGAATTATGTGTCAGGCCTTCTGGGACCGGTAAGGCTTCTTCATGTGATATCCCCAAAACCATAATATCCACCAGAACGCCACGCAGGGTGATATGGCCCGTGGCTCCTATGACCGGTATGAGCATCCTGCCGTGGCCTACAAAGGAGTTGGCAAAGCCCGGGAAGGTAATGGTAAGATAAGGACGGGCAGGTCCGGCCGCCTGGTCCGGTGGATGTATCAGATGGAGCAGGGGAGAACGGGCCGCCAGTCCGGCCAGGCTCAGGAATACCGTGAAGATACAACCTGCTGTCAGTGAGACAGGACAGAATGGCACCCTGGGAAGCAGACAGAGCCTGTATACCGGTTCTGCGTCGTGCGGCAGTATACGGGCTTATTTATTCCAGCCTTTCTTTTCCTCTATATATTTTAGGGTGGAATAATAGAGAGCAACTAACGCTGATGAGAGTAAAATGCCTGCCACGATGTCTGTAAACCAATGAACTCCCGATATAAGCCGTCCTATTACTGTTACTGCAATCATCAAAACAGAAGCTATATCTATTGTCCACAGACAAACTTTTTTGTCACGTAAATAATAATGAAACTGCAGCATTGCTGTGGACATAATACAAATTACAATCATTGTATGAGAGGACGGAAATGATGCTTCTAAACTTTGGGAGAGAATTATGGGTCTATAATTGATGATTACAATTTCAAAGAAAACATAAATTATAATGACGATAAAATAAAATGCACCAAGCAATAGAATGCGTGGATCAACGTTCCAAATGCTTTTACGCTGTATGAGCTGGATTAGTCCTAGGATTGCAAACCCCAGAGCAATTACTATGGCAACAATACCTAACCAGTCAGTAATGTTATACCAAAGCAGGTTCACTCCAAAAAGGTTAAATACAAACTGATTCAGAGAAGCCAGTCCTATCGTAGACTGCTCCGGTCCGACAGGCTGTACATCAATGGTCTTGATTATAACAGTAAAAAGCATAAAAATCAGAAACAGAATTCCTGTTGTGATGATACATTTCTTTGATTTCTTTTGCATAGTATACATTCCTTTCTTTTGCTGTGATAAATTACTTGCCGGCTCCCCTTGATTATCTATCCATGTAGCCCGGAGCACAAGAAACCTACCGTCACAATAGAGAAAAAGCTCCGACACCAATCGTGTCAGAGCTTGTTTTTAAAGGATGTATGACTATTTTGTCCTGCTTTGCTGCAGCAATAAAAATATTTTTACTGCAAAAAACAAAAATAGCAGTATGGTTACATATGGTTCTCTTGCCGCAGCAAATAAACAGATTGCCGCAGCCCCTGTTGCAGCAGAAGCTTTTGAGATAATGCCACACAAGCGTTCTTTACCCAAAAAGATAAAAGCAAGTCTGGCAATTCCAAACCCAATTATGAGTAAATAAATAGCCCAATATATTCCAATATCTATATTTGATAAATGAGTGATTGACAGAAGATTTACATGATAAAAATGGCTGCCTTGGGGTTCTCCATAGATTGGTAATACAATAAGTGCAATTGCCAGTACATCTATTATTCCGCTGATAATGTTATGAATCCTATTAACATTAGAGTGGTTTTCGGCTTCTGCAAGGGTAATTAATTCTTCACTCGATAGCAGCTCATCTATGGTTATAGAAAAAAATCTGGAAAACATTTGAGTGACTCAATGTTAGGATAGCCTTTGCCGCTTTCCCATTTTGAAATTGCTGTTCGTGATACATATAATTGCTCTGCAAGTTGTTGCTGCGTTAAATTTTTCCCGATTCTAAGCTGTTGCAGTTTTTCGTTGAACTCCATGCCTGCCCTCCTGCCTGTTTTTTACTTTCATACGTATTATCTCTAGTTATATACGGACATACGAATAATAGCAACAAAATTTTTGTAAATAATATGCTCTGTTACAATGAATACTATGCCGCATATGCTCATATCCAATCAATTTTGCAGACCGCCACAATTACAATAAGGACGTATTACTATATCCGCAATATCAGAGACAGGCTGTGTGGCTGCTCCGGCTGCAAGGTTTACCTTGTTCTTGTTGACTTCTCCGGATTGTAGTATAATTCCCTTAGTTAAAAGCAAGCACTTCATATAGACACTTATAAATGCTTCTATGACGATTCAGGGGCTTTAAATCAAAAAAACAGGAAGAAACCAAAGGAAGGCAGAGTAGGATGCGTTTTGAAAAAGTGGGAATGGAAAAGCTGGAGGACCTGGTTAAGACGAGAATCCAGGTTCTGAGGGCGGCAAACAAACTGGATGGTTCGGAGGATATGGGACAGACGGAACAGGAATCCCGGACTTATTATGAAAAAAGTCTGGAGGATGGAAGCCATGTGGCCTATCTTGTATACGACGGGGACCTGATTATCGGAACCAGAGGAATCAGCTTCTATCAGGTCATGCCCACATACCATAATCCAACGGGAATGAAGGCCTATATCATGAACATGTATACGGACCCGGAGTACAGGAGAAAAGGCATTGCCATGAGAACACTGGATTTGCTGGTACAGGAAGCCTGGGGACGCGGCATCCGTTTCATTGCACTGGAGGCCACTAGCATGGGACGGCCGCTGTATGAGCGGTACGGCTTCTGCCGGATGGAGGACGAGATGTATCTGCCGGAATAACCTGCCGTAAGCCCGTCTGCAAGCCTGTCTGTATACCACAGGTATATAGACATCCGGTAAAATCCATGCTAGAATCAAGGCATAAAATGAGAAAGGGAGGAAATGACATGTTCCGTTTAGACGCGCAGAAAAGCCATAAACATCACGTACAGAAAGACGCTCACAAACAGCGTTTTGTTTGGATGCCCTTATGGTATGCGCATATTCAGGAACCGTTCATTTAGATGAATCATCTTCTGAATTCCTTTAGCCGCTTGTCCGTATGGGCAGGCGGTTTTTTAGTTTCATATAAGGAAAATGGCAGCTGTGGCAGATATGGAAATGCACCGGATTGTGGTTCCGGATGATGCGGGTTCAAATCCCGTCGGCCGCCCTCTGCAAAAAAGGAGGACGAAGATGAATTATCCAGTCATAAATCCGGTGGAAACAGGCCGGAGGATTAATAGATTGAGAAAGTCAAAGGGACTGAGCGTCCCGTACCTCAGGGACTATTTCGGATTTTCCACCACCAACGCCATATACAAGTGGCTGCGGGGAGACACACTGCCCAGCCTGGACAATATGTTTGCGCTGAGTCTGCTTCTGGGAGAATCGGTGAATGACATACTGGTGGCTGAGTGCGGTGATGAAAGGACGGCTGGTTGAGAAAAGAGAAAAGAATGTGTCTGTAGCTCAGATGGAAGAGCAACCGGCTTTTAACCGGCAGGTCCTGGGTTCAAACCCCAGCAGGCGCACTGCGTAAACCGGTACCGGAATGACTCATTTTGTGGTACAATGGTTCACAGAAAGGATGTGGTATATCTGTGATACGTTATGCAACGCAAAAGGATGAGAATGCTATATATGAACTGCTCTGTGAGCTGGAGGGAATGAGCCTGGACAAGGAGGGATTCCATGAGGCATACAGGGATTATATGAAGGATGACAAAATGCACTGCCTGGTGGCGGAGATGGATAGAGAGGTGGCGGGAGTCTTAAATCTGCGCATAGGCACCATGTTGTGCAGATGCGGCAAAATTGGGGAAATCGTAGAGCTGGCAGTGAGAAACAGCATGCGCTCCCAGGGGATTGGCCATGGGCTTTTTCAGGAGGCGTACCACATTGCCCGGGAAGCCGGCTGCGTCCGTTTTGAGGTCAGCACCAACCGGACAAGGCTGGGCGCCCACCGCTTTTATGAGAGAGAGGGAATGGAACGGAGTCATTACCGGTTCATCCGGTATTTTCCGATAGAAAAGTGAATTGTATCTATATGAAGTGAAAGTACAGTTTACAAGGGACTACATAGGGTAACGGTCTGACGGGTGGTGTTCTGCCCGTCAGATTTTCCATGTAATGTTCAGCTTGTCGCTGGTGGCGGCTATGGTGGTAATCAGCAAATCCACCACCCGCCGCTTGTCGTCAAAGGATACGCTGTCCCATGTGTCCAGATAGCCGGAAATTTCCTTGACCTGCTCCGGGCTGATGGCCTCCACGGACAGTTCCGCTATCTGCTTCACAAGTTCCTGCTTGCGGCTGTCCAGTTCCGCTATCTTCATATTCACATAGGAGAGCAGAACATTGTTTGCGCCCGTCAAACTGTCCACCAACTTTTCAATCTCGCTGTCCACGCGGGCAAGTTCCACTTGCAGGGCGGCAATCTTCGGATTGGCTTTCGCCGTCTTTTTCCGGCCCGTCAGTGTCTTGTAGCTTTCCAGCTTCTTTACCATCTGCTGATAGACTACCGTTTCCAGTTCGGCGGTATGGATTTTCCCGCACCCGGCACAGCTTTTGTTGTCCAGCCGTTTCGTACAGCGGAGATATTGACGGCCTACCCGGTTGACGATACTCATAAGGGCATAGCCGCAGTTCCCGCACTTGATTTTTCCCGCCAGCCAAGTATGGGTGGCTTTCCGGGCCGACTGAATTTTCATGTTGTTCATCAGCTTCCGGCGGCACGCCAGCCATATCTCCGAGGGGACAATCCCCTCATGGGGGGCAAGCACCAGCATTTGGTCTTTCAGGTTGTGGAGTTTGTCGGGCTTTACGTCCCGGCCCTGATACAGATAGCACCCATTTATGCCGGAAAAATCCGCCGCGTCATTGACAAGCACCGTCCCCTGACTTTTGAAAAATTCGTAAACGTCAAGGTCTGCCCGCACATAAACAGGGTTTCTCAACATCTGCGCCAGCGTGGGGCGTATCAGTTCCTTGCCGTAGAACAAAATCCCCTGTTCGGCAAAGTACCGGGTAATGTCACCATAGGAGGTTTCCGGCCGGGCATACATCTCGAACATCAGCCGGATATGGGCCGCTTCCTCCGGGTTTACCACCAGCTTCTTTGTGTTGACACCGTCCATCTTGATTGGCTTCGTATGAAAGCCGTAGGGGGCTTTTCCGCCCATCTTGAAGCCCCTTTGACTGCGGGAATAATAGGCGTCCGTGACGCGCTTCTGTATCGTTTCCCGTTCAAGCTGGGCGAACACGATACAGATATTCAGCATGGCCCGGCCCATCGGCGTAGACGTATCAAACTTTTCCGTGGACGATACAAATTCCACGTCATACTGCTGGAACAACTCCATCATGTTGGAGAAGTCCAGAATGGAACGGCTGATACGGTCAAGTTTGTAGACAACGACCTTTGCAATCAGCCCTTTTTGTATGTCCCGTATCAGTTCCTGAAAATGGGGGCGGTCTGTATTCTTGCCGCTGTATCCTTTGTCCGTGTATTCCTTGCAACTACCGCCTTTCAATTCGTATTTGCAAAACTCAATCTGGCTTTCAATGGAAATACTGTCTTTCTTGTCTACCGATTGTCTTGCATAAACCGCGTCTATTCGATTGTTCATTTGTCGCTCCTTTTCTTAAAAAGAAACGGAGCTGCTGACAATTATATTATACCGCCAGCAGCCCCAAACATCAAGGATGTAAAGCCCTATTGCCCGGCTTCCTGCGCCCGCCGCTTGTCGGCGTATTTGCGGAACACGTCATAAAGTTGCTGCTCCAGTTCCCGGCGTTTCGCCGCTTCCTGTTCCGGCGTGAGTATGGGCGACAGGTTTTCCACAATGATTTCTTTGCCCTGAAAGGGTACGACTTCGGTTTCCTTTTTGTATCGGCTATGCTCCATAGGCCCTCCTGTGATATTAAAATTTCAAGGTACGGCGGTTACCTCTGCCGCCTGTTTTGATGTTTGGGG
>OMGG01000854.1_pt1 | contig 13783 bp, 10 predicted proteins | sample 1645891 | NCBI WGS metagenome assembly OMGG01 (sample SAMN05578587, study PRJEB25193) | human gut metagenome | biome: Human Microbiome; feature: human-associated habitat; material: feces | host: Homo sapiens | place: USA:Birmingham
TCTTCTCATATCTTAATTGTCTCCCCCATTCTGCAACAAGCTATATTCCATCATATGCAGAAAGGCGGCCCGGGATTCCTATTTCACATCCATATGTTCTGCCTTACCCGTGTCGTAGGCTGCCGCCGTATCCTTTGCGGTTTGGACCGTCTCTTCAGACACAGCCGGCTTCCCCCCCAGGAATTTGTTGATAAAATCCGGCGCCATATCTATGACTTTGGTGATGGCATCCTGATTCTTTACGTTGACAAGCTTAGTTACGCCCCCCTGAATCACCAGCACGGCGCTGGGGCTCATCTTGGCGCTCATGCCTCCTCCGCCCCGCTGTTTCTGCTTGACACCCTCAGCAAAGCTTCCGGCCGCCATACCGCATGTCACATCAACCAGAGGGACAATGATGGTATCTCCCACCTGTACCGGTTCCCCCACCACGGTCTTGGTGTTGACGAACTGGTCCATGCCTCTAAATAACGTGTCTATCGTAGATGTAAATTGATTCTCTGCCATAGTATGTCCTCTTCTCTATTTATTCCCGCGGGCTGTTGGGGGACAGGATATCCCATCCCCCAACAGCCGCCGCGAGTGTCATATCACTTTAAGAAACCCTTCAGCATCCTGCGGGTATGTCCGTCAAACAGGACCTGGAGTACCAGCCAAAGAATTACGGATAACCGTATTCTTCCTTTCAGGCTTCCCTCTGCGTCCAGTATTTTCTCATCAAATACCGGGTACAAAAAAAGCTGCCTGTGGTAAAACGGGTAAATAAGGCTGGCGGCCTGGAGCACCTGCCCCGTTGTATAGGGATCGTCAAACCCGAAGGTGACGGTGCACCTGCCCTTTCTGGGCCACAGATGTACCAGGAGACGTTTTGTCTGCCTGTAAAGGAGCTTTAAGGACGCCTGATTCTTTTCATCCTCCAGCCACATTTTCTTTTCCTGAACAAACTCCCTGATTCCTTTAAGCTTATCACAGATTTTCGCAAAAGAAAACTTAAGTTTTTCCAGTATATGCCTGATTGACTGACTGATACGGCCCGGGAAGCCTTTTATTTTCCCCATGATACCGGGCCCCTTTTTGCCAGACTCAGGCCCTGTCTCATCTTCCTCTTCCCTGCTATCCTTCCGGTTGGCGTCCTGTTCTCCTGCCCGTTCCCCATGGAGTTGACTGCCGTGGGCCTGTTCTTCAACGGACCGGCCGCCACGGGTCTGTTCACCGCCGAACTGACCGCCGTGGGTCTGTTCCCCGACGGACTGACCGCCATGGGCCTGTTCCTCCTGGGACTTCCTGTAATGCGCCTCATCCTGCTGCAGTTCCTCATACAGGGACTGTTCTTCATCTCCCAGTATGGTCTCCAGACCGTCTTCCAAATCCTGGGCAGGATCCTTTTCCCGATTGTGCCACAGCCTGAAGCCCAGAACCTTAAGACTGCACACCAGGCCTTCGCCTTCATAAACAGCCCTGAATGCCAGGATATGAAAGAACCAGGTGGCGCAGACCGACAGCAGCAGCTGTCCGTGGTAGCTTCCCTCTGCCTTATACCTCACAGGGATGAACAGCACTGCCAGGAGAATGCCAAGCAGCAGCCCCAGGATGACCAGAAGAACAATACCTATTATCTTCAATATCACGAGCAGAATATGAATCATCTTGCCTCCCCCAGGTACGCCATATATGATTTCCAGTTAAAACCGTCCGTATGCCGGTACATATCATCCACCATGGTGCGGACTACCTCACATGCTTCCCCATATCCCTCGGCCACGCCTAAAATCAGGAAATCCTCTGCCTTGCGTTCTTCCTCTGTCAGCAGCATCACAGGCCGTATGTCAAGTATATGATTCCCACTCTGAGGAAGAGTAATCACATAGGTGTCCGGCATGAGCTTCCTTTCGCGGATTCCCATGAGGACCCTGGCCCGGTGCCTTCCGGCCCGGTCTCCCATATATAGATGCTCCCACCAGCGCATTCATTCATCTCCCTCTGTCTGCGCGCCAGGCCATGTCTGAAACCCATTTCCGCCAAGGCACGTCCTAATAATCTTCCTGGTCAAATTTATCCTGCTCCATCAACATGCGTATAAGGCCCATGGAAATCTCTTTTTCCTTCACATCAGAGCAGCTTCTGAGGCTCCCTTCCACATACAAACGCACTTCCTCCAGGGAATCAAAAAAGACCGGCAGCTTGGACAGAATTTTGGACATCACAGCCCTGACAAGGACCTTTGGTTTTCCTTCCCAGGCAGCTGACAGCTCCCCAAAGAAGCGCTCCAGCTTTCCGGCCATCAGTTCTTCATCCACCTTCTGATCCGCCTTGTCTTCCGGACGATCCAGGGACATAAAGGAGCTGTCCGACATGAGCAGCTCTATCTTCCTGAGAATCTCCCCGTCCTCATCCGCGCTGTCTGCCGCGCTCTTAACCTCTGTCGCCAGACGCATCCACTGCTCAAAGTAGGTCTCCTGCTTTCCCTCCAGCATGGACAGCTTATCTGTCAGCTCCTGCGGAATGGCCGTTACGGCCCCTTCCTCAAAAAGAGACTGGACCTTTGACAGCAGCTCTTGTAACAGGCTTTCCTCTGATACCTCCATCATCGCCCATCTTCTGGAAAGCATAAGCACATAAAGGTCATTGATCAAATCCATAAACAGCATCAGTTCCCCCGTGGTATCCAGGAGAATCTGTCCTGCCCGCTCCATCTCGGCTGTCAGATGCCGGTATTCCTCTGCTGTGACGGCCTTAAAATCCGCCCTTTCAAATTCCCTGAGAATGGAGTGAAGATCCTCGTATCCTGTCTCCATGTCCTCCGGCCGCGCCAGCATGGCCTCGGACCTCAGGATATACAGCATATCATCCAGGCTGGAGACCGGACCGCCCTTATAGACAGACAGCCCCTCCTCCACCATGGCAAAGAATTTATTCCTGGTAAGCCGTATGGGAAGCTGGCCCACCACGGACTGTATCCGTTCATTGACAACCATCGCCTCATCTGTGTCCGTGATATAGGCCATAATTTCCGCTGTCCATTCTTCCTCATCTGGCTGGACATTTCTGTTTCCCATGAGCTGGGGCTCAAAACGTCCTTCCAGACGGTTCAGAACGTACTCATACGCCTGAAAAGCATCCGTATAAGCGGTATTGGCCTCCATGGCCGAGGCAGTCTCATCCCTTAAGCCATTCAGCTCCTCCGGCTTCAGGCTTCCCTCCAGGAAATCCTTCAGCAGACCGTGGTATCGTTTGCTCAGCCTCTCCAGCCTGCTGCTTAAAAGGTCTCCTTCCAGGATTACCTCGTAGTACATATAGTAATTCAGGGCCAGTCGTGTATATGCATAGTGGCAGGCCGCTGAAATCTGTTTCTTCCTTCGTCTTGATTCCAAACCCAATTCCTCCCGGAACTTATTTTCACGCAATAAGCAAGGATGCTATATCCGCCTGGTATTTATTTATTAGCCAGTATGCAAAGACGCGCCAGATCCAGTGCCTTCATCATAGCCTGTTCCCGCACCTTTTCCCGGTTGCCCTTAAACTGGTATCTCCTGACGCAGGTTTTTCCCCTCAGGCAGCAGGCCATGTACACCAGCCCCACAGGCTTTTCATCCGTGCCGCCGTCAGGTCCTGCTATACCCGTAGTGGCCACACAGAGGTCGGTACCGCTGGTATTCACTCCGCCCTCCGCCATTTCCCTGGCAGTTTCTTCACTGACAGCGCCGTAAGCTTTCAGCGTGTCCTCACGCACTCCCAGAAGGCGCATTTTGGCTTCATTTGAATATGTCACCATACCTTCCATAAACACGCCGGATACACCGGGCACATTGACCATTCTGGCCGCTATCATGCCTCCGGTACAGGACTCGGCAGTGCACATGGTCAGATGATTCTGTTTTAGCAAATCCGCCACCGCCATCTCCAGGCTCACCTGTTCCTCGGTGGTATAGACAGCGTCCTTAAAGCGGTTCTTTATTTCCTTTTCCACAGGCGCAATGAGGGCCATACCCTCCTCCCGGCTTCCCGCCCTGGCCGTAATCCTTAAATGTACCTCTGCCGTCTTGGCGTAGGTGGCAATGGTGGGATTGGTCTGGGCGTCAATCAGGTCCAGGATCATATCTTCTACCTGGCTTTCTCCGTATCCGCAGATTTTAACCATACTGGATACCAGCACTGCGTTCTGCTTTTGCTGGAGATAAGGAAACACCTGCCTGCTGAACATGGGATACAGTTCATTGGGAGGTCCCGGAAGCAGGATAGCGGTCTTGCCCTCCTTTTCCAGTATCAGGCCCGGGGCCATGCCGTTGGCATTGTCCAGCACCAGCGCCCCCTGGGGGACTGTGGCCATCTTCCAGTTGTTGTCCGGTATGTGCCTGTAAATGTTATTCCTGAAGAATTCTTTCAGATGCTCCCTGGTATGGGCATCCTCCACCAGAGGCATGCCGAATGCGTCGGCACATACCTCTTTTGTCAAATCATCCTCTGTGGGGCCCAGGCCTCCTGTCAGTATGAGAATGTCCGAGCGTGATAGCGCCTGGCGCACCACGGACATCATCCTGTCATAATTATCCCCCACCGTGACCTGGAAAAACAGATCGAAACCAAGCATGGCGCATTTCTCCGCCAGGAACTGGGTGTTGCTGTTTACAATATTTCCCATAAGTATCTCAGTCCCCACGGATATGAGTTCCACAGTCATGCTACATGCCTCCCTCTGTCAGGATTTTGATATTCTTTGCCACATAGTCCACCAGGGATATGATGGTCAGGGCAACCGCAATGACAACCACAATGTTTGTCACCAGCGTCAGGGCCGGAATATTAAAAATCATCAGAATGACAGCCGCCATCTGGAAAGTGGTCTTAAATTTGCCCCAGTAGCTGGCTGCAATGACCACACCGTTATCTGCTGCCACCAGACGGAATCCGCTGATGATGAATTCACGGCTGATGATGATGATGACAACCCAGGCCGGAAGCTGTCCCAGCTCAATCAGGCAAATCAGCGCGGAACAAACCAGAAGCTTGTCTGCCAGCGGGTCCATAAATTTACCAAAATTGGTCACCAGGTTATACTTCCTGGCAATCTTGCCGTCAAACAGATCCGTGAGACTGGCCACAATGAACAGAACATTCGCCACAATACGCATGGTATAGTTATTACCGTGGTCAAACAGCAGGGCCGCAACAAAAAATGGGATCAAACACACTCTTATAATCGTCAGTTTATTGGGCAGATTCATCATACACCTCTCCTATCAAATCATATTCAGCGGCTCCTGTTACCTTAACCCTCACAAAGTCGCCTGACATCAGTTCCACATCCCCGTTCACAAATATCAGACCGTCCACATTCGGCGCGTCCATGTAAGTCCGTCCCACGTAGGCAGGCTCATCCACCACCTTTCCTTCTATGAGAACCGTAAGCACCCTGCCTACCATATTCTCACAGTGTTCAAATGCAATGTCCTGCTGCAGCTCCATGATTTCGTCCCTGCGCTCCTCCTTCACCTCCTCCGGCACCTGGTCGGGATAGGAAAAGGCCGGTGTATCCTCCTCAGCGGAATAAGCAAATACACCCAGACGCTCAAACTCCATCTCATTGACAAAGTCCATCAGCTCCTCATGGTCGCTCTCGGTCTCTCCCGGAAAGCCCGAAATCAGGGTAGTCCGGATGGCAATATCCGGAATCTCCTGCCTGAGTTTTCCGATGCGCTCCATCAGCTCTTCCTTGTTGGTCCTGCGTCCCATGCGCTTAAGAATCCGGTCGCTGGCATGCTGGATGGGTATATCCAGGTAGTTGCACACCTTTTCCTCTGTCCGGATGGTCTCTATAAGCTCATCTGTGATTTCCTCCGGATAGCAGTACTGAATGCGAATCCAGTAGATACCCGGAATCTTTGCCAGCTCCCTCAGAAGTCTCGGAAGACATTTCTCCCCGTAAAGGTCCCTGCCGTAGAGAGTGGTTTCCTGCGCCACCAGAATCAGCTCTTTTACGCCTGCTTCCGCCAGCTGCCTGGCCTCCTTCACCAGCTGCTCAATGGGAACGCTGCGGTAGGGGCCCCTTAAATAAGGGATGATACAATAGGTGCAGCGCTTGTCACAACCCTCCGCGATTTTAAGAAAGGCATAATGGCCGCCGGTGGTAACCACACGTCTGACTTCCGTCTGGGGAAGCTCGCTCAAATCGTGAAAACAGGAAAGATGGGTACCCGTTCTTCCTGCCAGCACCTCATCCAGCACCTTTGCCACCTCCTCATAGGAAGTGGTCCCAAGGATGGCGTCCACCTCAGGTATCTCATCCAGAATTTCCTGCTTATATCTCTGGGCCAGGCATCCTGCCACCAGAAGGGCCTTTAAGTTACCCTCCTCCTTATACCGGGCCATGTCCAGGATGGTGTTGACACTTTCCTCCTTGGCATCTCCGATAAAGCAGCAGGTATTGACCAGTATCACATCCGCCTCTGTCTCGTCGTCCGTAAACGTGATGCCCCGTCCGTTTAACAGTCCCAGCATCTTCTCTGTATCCACCAGATTCTTATCGCATCCAAGGGATACGCAAAATAACTTTATATTCTCCATATGAAAATAACTCCTAATGAACATTTAAGCCATCTCTGTCCAGGCAGCACCGGAAATGACCCAGAATGCTTCCCTGTACAGGAGACGGCTTATGATTTATGCGTTCTGCTCTTCCTCTTCCGTTGTCTCTTCCTCCGGAAGGATTTTTACCTTCTGGTGATACAGTTCATCAATGGCAATGGACAGAGGTTTCTTTCCTGCTGCTCCGGCAACCATGGGGTCCTCCCCCGCAATAAGCTGTCTGGCGCGTCTGGAAGCCGCAATGACGATGGAATAACGGCTCTGTACCACCGGCTGTTCCCCTGGCTCAATATCGCTGTTTACTACGTTGATTAAATCGGTGTATGATGGATGTAACATATTACATTCCCCTTTCAAAATTGTTATATGATTTTTATAAATGGTTTACTGTCTGTCATCCAGGTGGTAAAGTTCTTCCCGCATCCTGCTCAGGAAGTCCAAATGATAGCAGGTCTTACTGTGCTGCAGAGTGATAAGCTGATGCATCTGCTCCACACAGGCATCAATCTCGTCGTTAATCAGCAGGTAATCATAGGCTTCCATACCCGACGCCTCCTCAGCGGCACGGCGGAGCCTGGCATTGATGACCTCAATGGTCTCTGTTCCCCTGCCTACCAGACGGCGGCGAAGCTCCCCGGCACTGGGCGGCGTCACGAAAATCAGCAGCGCATCGGGAAAACGCTTCTTCACCTTAAGGGCGCCCTGAATCTCAATCTCCAGAATCACGTCCTTTCCCTCTGCCATCTTCTTCTCCACATAATCCCTGGGCGTGCCGTAGTAATGGTTCACGTACTGAGCGTACTCCACCAGACGCCCTTCCTCAATCATCTGCTGAAAATATTCCCTGTTGACGAAAAAATAATCCTCCCCGTCCTTTTCTCCTTCCCTGGGCTGCCTTGTGGTGGCGGATACGGACAATGCATAATTGTCATACCGCTTTAGCAGCTCTTTCATGAGTGTTCCCTTTCCTGCTCCGGAGAATCCGGATACTACCACTAAAATTCCCTGCTGGTTCATGGTATGCTCTCCCTGACTTTTCAATGTACTTATTTGGATGTTCCTATTCAATATTCTGTATCTGCTCCCTGACCTTTTCGATCTCGGTCTTAAGGGCAATGGCCTTGTCCGAGATGGACAGGTCCGTGGACTTGGACAGGATGGTATTGGCCTCCCGGTTCATCTCCTGGGCAATGAAATCCAGCTTGCGGCCAACGCTCTCTCCGCTTAAAAGCTCATTTCTGGTGTTGTGTATATGGCTTCTGAGACGCACCGTCTCCTCATCCACACATATCTTATCCGCATAGATGGTAACTTCTGCCGCAATACGGCTCTCCTCCATGGCTGTGTTGCTTAAAAGCTCCTTTACCTTGTCCTCCAGCCGGTTTCTGTACTCTGTTAAAATCTGGGGGGAGCGCTCTTCGATAAAATCCACCAGCGTTTCCATATAATCCAGTTTGCCTAAAAGGTCCTTCTTAAGATGTTCTCCCTCTATCTCCCTCGACTCCACAAACTTGACAGCGGCCTCCTTAAGGGCTTCTGAAAGGATTTCCCACAGATGCTCCTCGTCGTCCGGCACCTGCTCCATGGTAAGCACCTCAGGAAACTTGGCCAGGGCCGACACCTTCACATCATTCTGAATGCCAAACTCATCCGACATCCTGTTAAAGTACTCCATATATTCAGCAGCCAGCGCCCGGTTGTACTTAAGGCACATATTGCCTTCTGTGTAATCCTCGTAGTTGATGAACAAATCCACTTTTCCCCTCTGGATATATTTCTTAAGGAGTGTCCGGATGGAAGCTTCAAAATAATTGAACTTCTTGGGCATCTTAATACTTAAATCCAGATATCTGTGATTAACGGCCTTCATCTCGACAGAAATCTTGTACTCGTCCGTCACATTCTCGCATCTGCCGAAACCAGTCATGCTTTTTAACATAACGAATGCCTCTCTTTCGCTTTTATCCATAGTTAGTTAGTATTATAATTCATCTGGGGAATCAAGTCAACAAATTGTTCAACAAAGCAATTTCCGCTTGTTCAGCAAAACAATTTCCGCCGGCTAACCCAATTTCCAGTGAAGCAATTAACGGGGCGCTTCAAATGCAGGGCCTTTTCTATTCCGTCAAATTATGGTATTCTTATATTCAGCGGCCACAGCGCCCGGACATGCCCCGAAGCAGGGAACCTTCCGGTTCATCCCCTTTCCCTGTCCAAACAGCATTTCCCGCGTTAATACAGGCCCGACAGGAGTGTATATATCATATGGCATTTGACGGCATTACCATAGCAAACCTGGTTCATGAGTTCAAGGAAGCCCTTGGGGGCGGACGCATATCTAAAATCGCCCAGCCCGAAAAGGACGAGCTTCTCATAGCCATTAAAAATAACAGGGAAAATTACCGCCTCCAGATATCGGCCAGCGCAAGCCTCCCCCTTATCTATCTGACGGACAAAAACAAACCCAGTCCCATGACAGCGCCTAATTTCTGCATGCTGCTGCGCAAGCACATAGGCAGCGCCAGAATCGTGGACATCAGCCAGCCCGGCTTAGAGCGCATCATCCAGTTCGAACTGGAGCACTTAGACGAGATGGGGGACCTGTGCCGCAAAAAACTGATTGTGGAAATCATGGGAAAACACAGCAACATCATTTTCTGCAAGGAGGACGGCACCATCATCGACAGCATCAAGCATGTGTCCGCTCAGGTCAGCTCTGTCCGCGAGGTGCTGCCGGGACGAACCTATTTCATCCCCCAGACCGTTGCCAAGGAAAATCCTCTTTCGGTCACAGAGGAAACCTTCCGCCAGACAGTAGGATCCTCCTCCATGTCCATCCAGAAAGCCCTGTACAACCATCTCACAGGCATCAGCCCCATTATGGCTGAGGAAATATGCCACCTGGCAAGCATTGATTCGGATTACGGCGCCTCTGAATTGTCTGAAACAGAACTTCTGCACCTTTACCACACTTTTTCCCTGGTGATGGAGGATGTAAAGGAAGGGCGCTTTGCTCCTGCCATTGTCTTTGATGAAGAAGGCCCGGCAGAATACGCTGCCCTGCCCCTGACCTGTTACGAAGGCGGCGTTTACCGCAGCCAGTCCTTCCGGTCCATGAGCCATCTGCTGGAGGAGTACTATGCTTCCCGGGACACCCTCACCAGAATCCGTCAAAAGTCTTCAGACCTTCGCCGGATCGTCCAGACAGCCCTGGAGCGCAACAACAAAAAATACGATTTACAGCTAAAACAGCTGAAAGACACTGAAAAACGTGAAAAATACCGCATATACGGCGAACTCCTGAACACCTACGGCTATGAGCTCACCGGCGGCGAGAAATCCTTTACCTGCCTTAACTACTACACCAATGAGGAAATCACCATTCCCCTGGACACGCAGCTGTCAGCAAAGGACAATGCCAAAAAGCACTTTGACAAATACAACAAATTAAAGCGCACCTATGAAGCCCTGACAGACCTGACAAAGGAGACCAAGGCTGAAATCGACCATCTGGAATCCATCAGCTCCGCCCTGGACATAGCCCTGGCCGAAAACGACCTGGTGCAGATTAAGGAAGAGCTGATGGAATACGGGTATATCAAAAAGCGCCGTTCCAGCGACAAAAAGCCGAAAATCACCAGCAAGCCCTTCCACTACATTTCTTCCGACGGCTTCCACATTTACGTGGGAAAGAACAACTACCAGAATGAGGAACTCACCTTCAAGCTGGCCACAGGAAACGACTGGTGGTTCCACGCAAAAGGCATTCCCGGATCCCATGTCATCGTAAAAACTGAGGGCCGCGCCGACCTTCCCGACCGCCTCTTTGAAGAAGCCGGTTCCCTGGCCGCCTACTATTCCAAAGGCCGTGACAATGACAAGGTGGAAATCGACTATATCCAGAAAAAGAACATTAAAAAGGTAGCCGGAGCCGCACCCGGATTCGTGATTTACCATACCAATTACTCTTTGGTGGCATCGCCGGAGTGCGGGTTGAATGAAGTGGAGTGATTTGGATTTATAGTGTCGTGAACGAGAGTACGGTACGTCTGCGGAGAGGGGAGGCTTGAGGCTGCAGGGGTTGTGTTGGATGTAAAGCAATACAAGCCCCGCACCCCCGCCTCCCCTCTCCGCAGACTGTGCATCTCTTCCGCCAGGTATATAAATCCGAAAAAAGCAAAAAAACAACTGCCTGCCATAATCACTTATGACAGCCAGTTGATTTTCCACTACATTAACACCTAATCCAACCAGTGAATTAGTTGTACTTACGCTTACGAGCAGCTTCAGACTTTTTCTTACGTCTTACGCTTGGCTTCTCGTAATGCTCTCTCTTACGAATTTCCTGCTGAATGCCAGCCTTTGCACAGTTTCTTTTGAATCTGCGTAAAGCACTGTCTAAGCTCTCGTTATCTTTAACAATTACGTTTGACATCGCTCACACCTAACCTCCCTCCAGTTGTGTAATTGTGCATAATACAACTGTTTGGGTATTTTTAGCACTGCTATGATTATAGCATAAAAATACCGTACGTCAAGAATTTTTTTATAATTCTTACATTTATTTTTAAATTTTATCTGCACATGTACTATTTTGTCTGTTCTTCCACTGTCTCAACCGCTTTTTTAAGAGCATCGTCGATACCTGCCGGATTTTTGCCGCCGGCCTGGGCCATGTTGGGACGGCCGCCGCCGCCGCCGCCCACAAGACCAGCTATGGCTTTAATCAGGTTGCCTGCGTGGGCGCCCTTTTTCTGGGCGGAATCTGTGGCTGTAGCCATAAGGTTTACCTTGCCGTCCTGCTCGCAGGCCAGTACAATGACGCCTTCTCCCAGCTTGTCCTTTAACTGGTCGCCTAAGTTTCTCATGCCGTTCATGTCCACTCCGGCCACCCTGGCTGCCAGAACCTTAAGTCCGTTTACTTCCTTGACCTGGCTCATAACATCTCCCAGGGAGTCATTGGCAAGTTTGCTCTTAAGCTTCTCATTCTCGGAGTGAAGGGTCTTAATCTCCTCCAGAAGGGACTGTATCTTGGAAGTCAGCGCGGACGGTGTTGTCTTGGCTGTCCTGGCCGCCTCCTGAAGCTCCTCTTCCACCTCCTGATAATGTTTCATAAGCCCCTCGGATGTAAGCGCCTCAATACGCCTTACACCGGCGGCAATACCAGCCTCGGAAATAATCTTAAAATATGCAATGGTGCCTGTATTCGGCACATGGGTGCCGCCGCAGAGCTCCGTGGAGAAATCTCCCATGCGCACCACGCGCACCTTATCTCCGTATTTTTCACCGAACAGAGCCATGGCTCCTGTTTTCTTGGCTTCCTCCAGTGTCATAACCTGGGTGACGACCGGAAGGGATGCCTGGATTTCCTGGTTCACCAGTTCCTCCACCTTCTTAATCTCATCCGGTGTCATGGCTGAAAAATGGGTAAAGTCAAAACGCAGCCTGCCAGCGTCCACGTAGGAACCAGCCTGCTCCACATGGTCTCCCAATACCTTGCGCAGAGCCTTCTGAAGCAGATGGGTGGCGCTGTGGTTTTTGCAGGTAAGAGCGCGGTTGTGGGCACATACAGACAGAGTCACGTTTTCTCCCACCTGGAACATGCCTTTTGTCATAACGCCCACATGGCCTACCTTGCCGCCCTGAAGGTGTATGGTGTCTTCAACCTTAAAGGCGCCGTTTTCATTGGAGATAACACCTGTATCTCCCTGCTGGCCGCCCATGGTTCCGTAGAACGGGGTCTGCTCCACGATGATGGTACCCTTCTGTCCGTCTGTAAGGGCCTGTACCAGCTCTTCTTCCGTGGTCAGGACCGTCACCCTGGAATCAGCCGTCAGCCTGTCATAACCAATAAATTCAGTGGTAACAGAAGGATCGATGGACTGGTATACAGTCACGTCCGCACCCATGTAATTGGTAGTCTTGCGGGCCTTTCTGGCCTTTTCCTTCTGTTCCTTCATGGCGGCGGCAAAGCCGTCTTCATCCACGGTGCAGCCTCTCTCTTCCAAAATTTCCTTGGTTAGATCCAGAGGGAATCCATAAGTATCATACAGTTTGAATGCATTGGCTCCGGAAAGACACTTGTTCCCGGTTTTCTGCATTTCATCCTGCATCTCACCCAGGATGCTCAGTCCCTGGTCAATGGTCTTGTTGAACTTTTCCTCTTCCTCAGACAGTACCTTGAATATCATGGCCTGCTTTTCTTCCAGCTCAGGATAGCCGTCCTTGGACAGCTCGATTACGGTCTCAGAAAGACCGGCCAGGAACCTGCCTTCAATCCCCAGCTTTCTCCCATGACGGGCAGCACGGCGCAGAAGGCGGCGGAGCACATAGCCCCTTCCCTCATTGGAAGGCATGATTCCGTCTGAAATCATGAAGGTACAGGACTTGACGTGGTCTGTGACAATACGCAGAGACACATCTGTCTCATGGTCCTTCTGGTATTCTGTATGCGCAAGCTGGCACACCCTGTCCAAAAGCGCTTTGTTGGTGTCAACGGTAAACAGGGAGTCAACGCCCTGAACCACCACAGCCAGACGCTCCAGCCCCATGCCCGTATCAATATTCTTATGCTCCAGTTCCGTGTAATGACCATGTCCGTCATTATCAAACTGGGTAAATACATTGTTCCATACCTCAATATAGCGGTCGCAGTCGCAGCCCACCGTGCATCCGGGCTTTCCGCAGCCAAAGGCCTCGCCTCTGTCGTAATATACCTCTGAACAGGGACCGCAGGGGCCTGAACCGTGCTCCCAGAAATTGTCCTCCTTGCCGAACTTGAAAATACGCTCAGCCGGAATCCCGATTTCCTTGTTCCAGATGCCGAAGGCCTCATCATCATCCAGGTACACGCTGGGATACAGCCTGTCCGGGTCCAGTCCCACCACATCGGTCAGAAATTCCCATGTCCAGTGGATGGCTTCTGTTTTAAAATAATCCCCAAAAGAGAAATTACCCAGCATCTCGAAGAAGGTGCCGTGACGGGCTGTCTTTCCTATATTCTCAATGTCGCCGGTGCGGATACACTTCTGGCAGGTGGTAACCCTGTTCCTGGGCGGAATCTCCTGTCCTGTGAAATATGGCTTCAGGGGAGCCATACCGGAATTGATTAAAAGCAGGCTGTTATCATTATGCGGCACCAGTGAAAAGCTTTTCATTGCCAGATGGCCCTTATAGCTTTTGCGAGAAATGATGGAATCGA
>OMGG01000886.1_pt1 | contig 13209 bp, 8 predicted proteins | sample 1645891 | NCBI WGS metagenome assembly OMGG01 (sample SAMN05578587, study PRJEB25193) | human gut metagenome | biome: Human Microbiome; feature: human-associated habitat; material: feces | host: Homo sapiens | place: USA:Birmingham
TCTCTCTCTCTCTCTCTCTCTCTCTCTCTCTCTCTCTCTCTCTCTCTCTCTCTGCCTGATTTTTCTGGGCCCATTGTCTTCTATCGATCAGGATAAGAACGCCCCGTGCCGAAACATCGTTTCGGCACGGGGCGTTTTGTTTTTTCAGGAAATCTTGGAAGCACGGCGGACAGATTTTTCTAGTCCATCTTCTCTTGGGAGTTTCCATGTTGCGGAAAGACGATGCGGCATCGAGGCGGGAAGCATGTCCCTTTCATGAAGGCACCGTTCAAGAGAATTTACAAGCCATGTGCGGATCCGTTGCGCAGGGAGAGCACTCTCTTGAGTCCTGCACATGGCCGGAGGAAGAATATGATGTGCCCCTTTTTTGTGCGTTTGCGGAAGAGGCGCCTCTGGACGAAGGCGATATCCCTTTAGAAATCATTCAGTATGATCCCACGGATTATTTCATAGACGGCAACGGGCAGTTCACGTTTCTCATCGGAAAAGGGGTGTTGGACGTACTGTTGAGACATGGACGGGAAGGCGTTGCCTCCGTTTCGGGGATTGATGTGTTCATTGACACGTCTCTGCCGATAGCCGCCCCCGGTGACCTGAAAGCCTGCCTCGGCCTTTGGGTTGATAGGAATAAACTTTTTGGTTTCACGAAAGATAATGGATGGTTCCTTTCGTACTCTTTGAACGGCCTGCCCAAAGGCGCTGTCGAAATGAGGCACAAGGAAGGCGCCATCATGGTGATGGACAAGAAGTCGATACTCAGTCCGGCATGAGAGGCGAACGTTCCGCGGTGTTCGCCAAACGATATTTTTTCATCCACTTAACAGTATTCGGAGCATATGATGGCAGACCTTACTCTCAGACATCCTGCGAATGGAGCCAATCAGGTTATCCCTAGCGAAAAATTTGACCACATCGCGTTCGATTTTCCTTCGGACAGCGTGGTTCTTTCCAAGGAAGGCAATGATCTGCTTCTTTCCTTTGAAGACGGAAGCCGGATTACCCTTACTGATTTTTACACGACTTTCTCCAAGGACAGCATCCCGGACTTCATCGTGGATGGAACGTCCGTTTCCGGCTCCGAGTTTTTTGCAGCCCTTAACGAACCCGATCTGATGCCCGCGGCAGGTCCGGCGGTAGCGGCTTCGAACGCCGACGGCGGCCGCTTCCACGAGTACACGGACGCTTCCCTCATGGATGGGGTCGAACGTCTTGGCGGCCTTGATCTCGGCTTGAACCGCGCTGCTGAACCTGATCGTGAATTAGAGGCTTACGGCAACAGAGGCGTGGAGGAAGAGGAGACTGTCGTTGAAGAAGTGATAGTGCCCGAACGCCCGCTGTTCAACGACGCCCCCTCGGGCGGCTCGAGCGTGGTGACCACGGACGAAGGCAACATCCCCGGCATGGGCTCGCAGCACGAGACGTCGGCCACGCAGCCCTTCGGAGCCGCGACGGACGGCTCGTTCAAGATGGAGCTGCACGGCGCGGACGCCACGGTGAGCATCGGCGGCACCGAATTGAAGGTGGAAAACGGCAAGCTGTACCACAACGGCGTTGAAGTGACGGCGGACGCCGCGGTGTCCGTGCCCGGCGGCGCGCACGGCACGCTGACGGTGACGGGCATGGATGCGGACGGGACCGTGCACTACACCTATACCCTGACCACGCCCGTGGACGCCACGGGCAACGCGTCCAACCGCCCCGGCGAGGGCGACGTGGGGCGCGGGGAGGCCGTGCACGCGGACGCGTTCGACGTGAGCATCACGACCACGGGCGGCACGGCGACCGGCCAAATCACGGTGGACGCGCTTGACGACGCGCCCGTGCTGACTGTTCAGGGCGATCGAGGCGAACACGCTGCGGACTCTGCGAGTGGCAGCATTACGGATACATTCATGGTGCATTTCGGTGCGGACGGGCCGGGGGACGCGGCGTTCACGTTCGACGGGCATGCGCTCGAAAAGAACGTTGAAGGCAACTGGCAGTATACGGACCCGGACGGCCTCTACACCATAACCGTCGTCCAGACTGGGACCGACGGCAATGAATTCCGGTATTCCTATACGCTGGAATATGATTCGACCAAGGTCAAGGAAGGATTTGGCGGCGATCTCAAGGTGGTGGCCACGGACGGAGATCTGGATACAGCAACCGATACGGTCCATATCGCCGTCACCAATACCGCTCCAGAAGCGGCGGACAATATCTATGACATCGACAAGGCCGTGGCCGGAGAAAGCATCATCTCCGCATCGGCGAGCGCGGTGCTCGGGGACAGCATCATTACGGTGGGCGGTACTGTAGGCGACCGTATCCATACCGGATGGATGACGGACAAGCAGGATGACGCGTTCTCTGTTTTGGAAGATGGGGTTGCGGGTGACCTTTTCGGCAAGTTCTTCTCGGATCTGGGCGGCAACAACCTGACACTGGATACCTTAAAGGACGCCGCACACATCTACACGTTGAAGATTTCCTCCGGGACGAGTGCTGATCAGGTTCAGGCCGCGGTCAAGTACGCCTCGGAACACAACCTGCTGCTGTACATCGAAGGAGATTTAAACAGTTCGCTGCTGGGGAATACGCCCCTGAATTGCGTCACCATCGTCAACGGCAACCTCTCCATCAACAGTGAAGGGTTCGGCGCGAACAGCTTCTTGTATGTCACGGGCGATGTGCACGCCGGAGAGGATTTCACGGTGAGCGGCGGTTTGGCCGTGGGCGGGGATCTCACGGGGTCCGCATCCATTGAAGTGGAGCATACCGCCGATGTCTTCACGCCCGACAACGTGGTCATCAGCAGCACAGTCCCCTCGGGAGAGGTGCCGAGTACATCGATCACGATCACGTTTGAGGATCTGTTGCACAACGACATGGACAGGGATGACGCGTCCGTGTCCAAGGACGGCCTGCATATCACGGAGATCACCATAGGCGGCAAGACATATACTTCCCATGATGCTTCCACGGACATCTCGTACAACGAGACGACGAAGATCTCGATCGATTGGCAGAAGGGCACGATTTCGGTTACGAATACCGGAAAGAACAGTGAATCTATCCAGTTCGGCTACGGGGTGGAAGACCGGCACGGCGCGACCGACAGCGCAGACATCACCGTCAACGTGACCGCTACGACCGGCGCGGGCTCCATCGGCGACGACCTCCTGCAAGGCGCGACGACGACGGAAAACGTCGCTATGAGTTACAACATCTCATTTGTGTTGGATAAGTCGGGGTCGATGGGGAGTTCCTACTCTACTGCCAAGGAGGCAGTAGCCAATTACATCGAAAAGCTTTGGGATGACATCCAAAATACCGATGCGATTATCAACATTCAAGTCGTCAAGTTCAGTTCAAGTGTTGGATGGGGCGATAACAATACATTTACGTTGGACAAGTCGACGACCTATAAGGAATTACAGGCGTTCCTTAGTGCTCATGTGACTAATAATGATAAGGCGAGCGGGAACACGAACTATGAAGATGCGTTGCTGAAGGCCGAGAGTTGGTTCAACTCTCAGGAAGAAAACGGCTTCGCCAACAGGCTGTACTTTATCTCCGACGGTGAACCGAATCGCCCCTATGGAAAGCCCGTCGAGAGGGCGGAAGCCGTCTATGATCGCATCGTCGGAGACAGCGCCCACCCGGTCGACGTCCACGCCATAGGCATCCTTGGGAATGGCGCGAACGACCTCGACGTGCTCAACAAGTTCGACAACACGGATGGGGCGGATCAGATCCGGAATGCTGGTGAACTGTATGACGCCATCGCCTCGTCCACGGTGACGAAGCCCGTTTCGGACACCATCTTCGCCAACAAGGGCGATGACGTGGTCTTCGGAGACACCGCGCAGTTCAGCGTGGGTGGGGCCACCGTCTCCCTCGCGGAGTATGTGAAGGCGCAGCTCGGCTTCAATCCGAGCACGGCCGACGTTATCGACTACGTCCGCGAGCATCCTGAGGAAATAGGCAGCGCGCTGGTTCCGAACGCCAACGAGGGCAAGCCGGACATGCCCGATGCCCTGATCGGCGGGGAAGGCAATGACGTCATGTATGGGCAGGGCGGCAACGATCTGCTCATCGGCGACGGCAGCAATACTTCAGGCGCAGACGATACCCTGCACCGGCTCGCGCAGGAACTCGGCACTCTTACGGGGGGCTCACACGGGGTCACTCCGGCATCCCTGAGCGATGCCATCCTGAATCTGGGCCACGATAGCGCCAAGCTGCATGAGCTTGCGGACTGGTCGGAAAAGCATCTGGAAAACTCGTCCGACGGTGACGATTGGCTGTTCGGTGGCGAAGGGAACGATGTCCTCTTCGGTCTGGGCGGCAATGACCACTTGTACGGCGGCTCTGGAGACGACGTCCTTTTCGGCGGCAGCGGAGATGATTACCTCGACGGTGGAGAGGGACGGGATATATTGTTCGGCGGCTCCGGGAACGACATCATCAAGTACGACTCCACCGACTTCCTTGTGGACGGCGGCGACGGCATCGACTTCCTGATTACCGACAACAAGGACCTGACCCTCGACGATCTGCTGCGGAACACCGATCCGAATAATGGCCCGATCGTCCAAAATGTGGAAGTTCTGATTTCCGGGGACCATGCCTTGTCGCTTACGGATACGGCCGGGCTGAAGCAGTACGGCATAGAGCTCGGCCTTGACGGGGACAAGGAAACGCTGACGTTGAGCGATGCATGGACACAGCAGGGCGACGCCTTCGTGAATGCGGATGCGGGCCTTACCATCCAAGTGCATGGCCTCACGCCGGAAACCGTCACGGACGATCAGGCGATGCTCCATAAGTTCATTCTGGAAAACGCGCAGTAACATACACGCATCCTCCCGGATCGACTATACCGCGCAATCCGGGAGGATGCCCGAAGGGCCTATGCGTATCCTCTTTTTGAATTATACTTTTCCCGGACCTCTGGGGACGATGGCCGCCTCGTTGGCCGCACTGCCGGGCAACGAGGTGCTGTTCGCGTCGGAGTACGGGAGGCGGGATTTCTCGCTCCCTGGCGTCAAGAGGGTTCTTCTGAAGAAGCCCAAGGACAGGAAGAAGGCTGTGGCATCGATATCGACCCCCGCCCTTGACGCCGGGGAACGGGATTGGACCATGGCCTATTTGCGCGGCCGGGCCACGGCTTCGTCGCTCATGGGCGTGCTTGCGGAAGGGTTTGAGCCCGACATGGTGATCTTGTCGGGTTCTATGGGCAATGGTCTGTTTGTGCGGAACCTGTTCCCGGAAGCTTTTCTTGTCGGGTATGCCGACTGGTATTTTCGGGATGAGGCCGAGACTCGCTATCCTCTCAGCACCATGCCCGACATCCCCCTGGCCCCCCGCAATATCCGCAACACGCTGCAAGCGAAAAACTTTTTTGATTGTAACTGCCATTTTACGACGACGGAATGGCAACGGGAGCAATACCCCGAAGGGATGCGCGGGTTCATTTCCGTACTGCGGAAGTGTGTGGACACGGAGTTTTTCGCTCCGGCCCCCGCCAGCCGATTCAGTTTCGGGGACTGCGAACTGACGGAACGGCAAGAGATCGTGACCCTTTCCGTGCGGGACGCCGCCCGGTTGCGGGAGGGTGGTTTCTGGTGCGAGTTGCCGTCCCTGCTCTCGGCGCGGCCGGACTGCCATGTGGTTCTTATCAGCACGGGCAAGGAGGTCCGCCTCGATAGCCTCCGGGAAAGCATGGCGGCGTTTCCCTCCGGCATGAGGGGCCGGATCCACCTGCTGGATTTTCTCCCTCCGGGAGCCTACCGCGACCTGTTGTGTGTCTCCTCGCTGCATCTCTGCAAAGATATTTCCTTTATGCTGCCTTCCGAACTCTTGGAGGCCATGAGCTGCGGGTGCGTCGTGCTCGCGCCCGACACCGGAGCCGTCCGCGAAGTCCTCAGCGACGGCCAAAACGGTTTTCTGTACCCCTCCGGGCGCAGGATGAATTGGGTCATGCTCATAACCCTGTTGCTCGAAAGGCGATCCGAGCTGCTCTCCATACGCCGGAACGCCCGGAAGACCGTTTTTGGGAAACACAATAAAAATACCCTGTTACCAAGGCATATTGCTTTCCTGATGGACCGTTACAGCCATTGGCGCGCCCAACAAATACAACTCGCGGAGGGAAACGATGTATTCGAATCTACCTCTGCCTAAGCTTCTTGAGATCATTTCGCGGATCGTGAACGACAGCGGATGTACGGTCCGCATCGTCGACGAAATACCTGTGCAGGATAGGGAGATCCGTGAGCTCTGCCTCCAGATTTACGAACTGCGCCGGGCCGCGCAATCCATCGCGCACGGGGAACTGGGAGTCCATTTCGAAAACTGCGGCTGTATGGCTACGTATTTGAAGGACATCATGGATAGGCTCAAGGCGGTCGAGCGGGGGATCAAGGAACTCGCGGAGGGCGACACGCCGGAACTTCCCCGCCTGGGGGCCCTCGGGACGTACTTCGAGCTTATCGGCAATACGCTGCAAGAAAACAGAAGGCTCATCGAGAAGTACAGGAACCTGTCCCTGACCGACATGCTGACGGGCCTGCCGAACCGGCGCGGCTTCCTCGCGCTGGCGGAAAAGAGCTTTGCCCGCGCAAGCCGCAAGCGGCAGAGCATTTCCTTTATCATGGCGGACATCGATCATTTCAAGAAGGTCAACGACCGGCACGGCCATGAGGCGGGGGACGAGGTGTTGCGCGTGGTGGCGCAGCGCTTTCTGGACTGCCTCAGGGTTGAAGATATTTGCTGCCGGTATGGCGGGGAAGAGTTCCTCGTCATGCTGTACGATACGGATGTGATCCGGGCGGCATTGGTTGCGGAACGGCTGCGCAAGAGCATCGCGGGAAAACCGATCTCCACCAGAGGGGAGGAGATCCGGGTGGCGATCAGCCTCGGGGTGACGGAAGTCGTCGCTGCCGATTACGCCGGAACGCGGAAATGTCATGCGGAAATACGGCGGGCTGTGCAGGTGTCCGACGCGTTTCTCTACAAAGCCAAGAAAGCGGGCAGGAACAGGGTCGCCGCCAACCTGCCTGAAGAGGATGAGGGGGTGGCGTAGCAAGCCCTCCCGTCTTTCGAAAGGAGAGGGCGCTTGTCGAGGGAAACGCCGATCCGCCTGTGCGCGGTACGGTTTTTTAGGAAAACGCTTGGGGGATGTCCCGAGTGAGCGCGTGGGTGAGTGCCACGCAGGAGGGTGAGTTGCCCTCCGGAGGAGCAAAATATGTACGGTAGAGCCTTTGCGATGATCCTTATGACGGCGGTGCTGTGTCTCGGCGGAATGACGAATGCCCCGGCCGCTCCGACCTCCAACGCCGCCGTGACTTCCGCGCCCGTGCGGGAAAGTGCTGTCACCGTCCGGGAAACCGTGGCCGAGACCATCGCCCACCACCGGGGACTCAAGGTCATTCAGGAAAATCTGGATGTGACCCGCTATGAACTGCGCCGGGCAAAGGCCGGATGGGGGCCGAGCGTGGACGCGACCGGGCGCTACGGCGCCAGCCGCCTGAGCGACGATACCACGCGCTCCTACGGTTCGGATAAGGGCATGTATGCGGCGAGCGGCGTGGGCATTACCCTGACCCAGCCCCTGTGGGACGGCTTCGCCACCCGCAGCCGTGTCCGTACTGGAGAAGCCACCGTTGAATCGATGGAATACCGCGTGTTCGACAACGCTACCTCGTTCGGTCTGGATGGCCTCATCGCCCATGTGGACTACCTGCGGCGGCGTGAAATCCTGCGCCTCGCACAGGAGAATGTGGCGCGGCATAAGGAAATCCTCGCTTCGCAGCGCGAGCGCCTGAACCTCGGGGCATCCACGACGGCCGACCTGACCCAGACGGAAGGCCGCCTTTCCCGCGCCATGTCCACCCTGACGGACGCCGAGGCTTCGTTGCGCGAAGCCGAGGCCTCCTATATCCGGCTGACCGGGAAGCCCGTGCCCCCGTCGCTTGCGGAAGTATATGTCCCTGAAGGGATGTTTGCCGACCCCGACGCGGTGATGAAGGCGGCTGAGGAAGGGAACCCCAAGCTGAAGGCGTATCTTGCGGACATCCGGGCGGCACGCGGCGAGAAGGAACTTGCACAGTCGGCCTACCATCCGAAGATCAATCTTGAGGTTGGGCCGAACTATTCGGATCGCGGCGGCAGGGGGAGCAATTGGACGTCGAGTTTCGACGTCATGGCGACCATGCGTTGGAACCTGTTCAACAGCGGTGCGGATAAGGCCGAGACGGAAGCCGCCGAGTCGCGCATCCGTCAGGCGCGTCAGACCGCCTATAACTTCTTTGATGATTTGAATCTCGAAATCGCGGACACGTGGACCCGTTACATGGCCGCCATTGAACAGCGGAAGTATTATCAGGAAGCGGTCGTTTACAACACGCAGACGCGGGATGCTTATCTGGCGCAGTTCAACCTTGGGCAGCGCAGCCTGCTTGACGTGCTGGACGCCGAGAGCGAGCTCTTCAATTCCGCCACGCAGGAAGCCACGGCGCGCGGGAACGAGATCGTCGGAGCCTATCGGCTGTACGCGCTGGCCGGGCAGTTCCTTCCGGTGCTGAACATAGACGACAAGTCCCTTTACGTTTCCCAGCGCGAAAGTGAACCTTCCAAGTAACCCTGTCTGCCCTTTTTCCGGGGCTCTGCCCCGGACCCCGCCGAGGGGCTCTGCCCCTCGGGACCCCGCAAGGGGGCAGCGCCCCCTTGACCTGGCGGCGCGTTTCCTTTGGCGGCAAGGCCGCCAAAGGAAACGCTTGTGCGGCGTAATGGAAGGGAGGGGGAGTATCTTTTTTCGTCTTTTATCGGAAGCCTGTTGAGTGGGATGTGCCTTGAATCCGTCTCAGTTGTGGTATTCCTACGAGGGAACCATTTCTTTTGGATCCATACAATGATTGCAGTCCGGCGTGGGAAGGCACTCCACTCCCGAAGCGTTTCTTGACTTCATCGGTTTTCTATGTGTACCGTCCCGTTAGAGTGGCTTTTTTTACGCCTCCGTTTTGGCGTAACCTTTGCCTTATTCTCCGGGTGTGGGCTAATACAAGACCGGCTTGCCGGGAATATGCCCGCCGTTCCAAGGACGGTTTTGAGCACCCGGAGTTTTCTATTTTGAAGGCTCCAATCAAAAAAATCCTTGGAGTGCATCATGTCAGAAACGCCTTTTCCTGTTTCCGCTCCCCTCCCGATGCGGCATCTCTCGCCGCCCTGCTTCAGAGCGCTGCTCAGGCCCTGCTCCGTTCCGGAACGCCGTCCGACGAAGAACACCCCGCGCCTGCGAAGGTAGAGCGAATCCAAGAGGAAATCCGCCATTATCGATTTCCTCCTTTGGCTGTGCGCTGCGAAAAAGAACTGTTGGAAGCGGAAAACGCCGAAGAAATGCGGGAATTGCTGTTCAGAGCGTTCTCTTCGCTTGAAACCTTCGCGGATCTTCTGGAACTGATGAACCCCGAGGCCAAGGTGGAAGGTGTGGTGATGCATACGCTGGCCCGGGAATTGCGGCGTATCGGCAGATTGGTGTTCAAGATCCAAGACGCTTACAGCACCGTGGAGCTTGTGAAAGCATAGCCCGACCACGGCAATACAAATTACCAAACGGATAACCCAAAAGGCCCTTAGCGATAAACCGCCAAGGGCCTTTTTTCAACATACCGGGAAAACGGGTGAATCCCATCCATATCGACGGCGGGGGAGATGCCTTTTCCAACTCCCGCCGGAACGGACTCCTTCTGGGCCGCCCTCCCCACCAGTCAAAAGTCTTGGGAAAGGTGGGGGGTCCGGGGGGAGGGACAACCCTTCTTCAGAAAGGTTTCCCTTCCCCCGGCACGTCGCGCCTTCCCCAAACTACTTGTCCGCAGGTACAGGCTGGAGCAAACCGTCGTCGGGCAGGAAAGGTTCCTCTTCAATGACGGTGGGCTGATCAAGCTCGGCATGGAGGCGTTGCATATCAAGCGCACCTTCCCACTTGGCGACAACGATGGTCGCCACGGAGTTGCCGACGAGGTTGGTCAGCGCGCGGGCTTCGGACATGAAGCGGTCCACGCCGAGGATGAGGGCGATACCGGCCACCGGGATGGTGGGGATGGTCGCCAGCGTAGCGGCGAGGGTGACGAATCCGGAACCCGTGACCCCGGCCGCGCCCTTGGAGGCCAGCAGCAGTACGGCGAGCAGGGTAAGTTCTTCCTTGAGGCTCAGTTCGATGCCGAGGGCCTGCGCGATGAAGATAGCCGCCATCGTCAGATAAATGGAAGTGCCGTCAAGGTTGAACGAGTAGCCGGACGGGACCACGATGCCCACGATGTCCTTGCGCGCGCCCATGTGTTCGAGCTTCGCCATGAGGGTCGGGAGGGCGGATTCGGACGAGGACGTGCCGAGCACGAGCCACAATTCATGGGCGATGTAGCGCAGCAGCTTGACCAGCGAGAACCCGGTGAGGCGGGCGATGATGTTCAGGACGACAAAGACGAACAACAGGCAGGTCAGGTAGAAGCTGCCCATGAGATAGCCGAGGGAGCCGAGCGTGCCGAGGCCGTACTTGCCCACGGTGAAGGCCATAGCGCCGAACGCGCCGAGCGGGGCGAGCTTCATGATGATGTTGATGATGCCGAACAGGGCCGAGGAAGCCTGACGGATGAGCCCGACGATACCGGCGACGCGCTTGCCGAGGGCGGAAAAGGCCGCGCCGCAGAGCAGGGAAATGAGCAGCACCTGGAGGATGTCGCCATTGGCGAACGCGCCTACGATGGTGCCGGGGATGATGTTCATCAGGAAGTCGATGAAGCCGTTGTGTTGGGCCGAAGCGGTGTACTTGGCGATGGCGGTGGTGTCGAGGGACGCGGGATCGACGTGCATTCCCCCACCCGGCTGGAGGGTGTTGACCACCACAAGTCCGATGATAAGGGCCAGGGTCGTCACCGCTTCAAAATAGATGAGCGCTTTGCCGCCTATACGGCCGAGCTTCTTCATGTCTTCCATGCCTGCGACGCCGAGGACCACGGTGCAGAAAATGATCGGCGCGATGATCATCTTGATAAGTTTGATGAACCCGTCACCGAGGGGCTTCATGGCCTGAGCGGTCTGGGGATAGAAATGCCCAAGGGCAATACCAAGGAGAATGGCGCAAATAACCTGAAAATAAAGAGATTTATACAACGGCTTCTTGGGAGCTTCCATGATTTCCTCCTGCGGGCGCCGGGACGAACGGGGAGACCTCCCCCGTTTTCGGGGAGCACGTTCGGCGGGCGCGTGTTTCCGGGTGTCCGCTCGCGGGGAGGACAGAGGATTCTGTCCGTTTCGCGGCGCGGGCGCGACAAGGGCCAAGGGTGGGAGTGTCCTTTGCACGATTGCCGGATGGCGTCATGTGCGGAAAGGCCGTCAGCCGATCATCGCGGGAGGAGGCAGAGGGAATACGACAAGGCCCCGCCAAGAGGGACGGAGAGGGAGGGGGACCACCGCCGGAAGCCCTGCGGACAGGAGCGGCGGGAGCATGGGGGGAGCGGCGCTTTGTCCGGCGTCGTGCACCGGGGCGTCGTTGTCCTTTTGGGAAAGTTCGTGCCCACGGACGTGCGGAACGCGCACCTCCGTCTGGATCAGCAAGGGCTGGTAGACGTCTTGAATGACCGTTTCGTATTGCGTCGGAGCGTGGCGGAATACGCCTTTCTCCGGCTCGTGGGCATCGGCGCGCGGGCACCAGCAGCCTGCCGCCAGCAACGTGGCAAACAGGATGAACAGGTGCAGAGGCAGGAAAAGGCGTCTTTTCATGGTCTTTCCACGCGGCTAAACATGAATAGGGTTTCTTTGATCCTATATCGGTGCTCCCGTTTTGGGTCAAGGGAAAACGGGAAAAAGATGGAGTGAAAAAGAGCACTTGCTGTAAGGCATTTCTGTAACTTGCCTGAATACCATTTGAAAAGAAAACGCTTGCCGGGAAAGAATTTTTCAGGACATTGGAATGGCGTTACAATATGTCTCTTTTTTCAAAAAAAGGGTGTGTATTAAAAGAATGTTACAAAGCGATACTCTCAAAAACCCGGATTTTGCCATGTCCGCAAAGGAACAGCTTTTGAGGGGTGTGCTTGGTTGTTTGGTCAACAAAGAGAAGCGGAAAGGAAAAGGGAAGAAAAATTTGAGGGAGGGGAGAACATGTTCAGAAAGTTCTCCCTCACTTAAAGGCTTTTACTGTTATCAACTTATTGTTGTTCTTTCTAACGGAAGAGCGGAGCAGAGCGTTTTTTGTTTGAGGGCGGGAGCGGTCAAAGGCATATCGCTCTTCCTTTTGGGGAAGGAAGGGCGCGGTGCCCTCTCATTGGCTCCCCTTATTCCTCCAGCTTGAGCAGCCGCCCGGCAACGACGAGAAAGGCTTCACGGGCTTGCGCGGCGATAAGCTGGTTGGCGAGGCCGAGGCCATCACAGTAGTTCCGCCCGAGCCGGGTAGGTTCGATGCCGCCGAGCCCGGTTTCGCCGGAAACAACCACCCATTGGCAACCGGAAGAGCGGATTACGTCGAGCAACGCTTCCGTCTCAAGGCGCACAGCACCCTCGAAAGCGCTGAGATCTTCAGGATCAGGCAGGCTGAACAGGATATTCGATACCCACAAGGTGATGCAGTCCAGCAAAACGGTGGGAGTTCCCGCCGTGTTACGGAATTCCGCAAGGGCGGTGCCAATGTGCTCTCCAAGCTGGAGCGGACATTCGAGCGTCCGCCAGTTTTCCGGGCGGCGGGCACGGTGCCGCCGGATGCGTTCCGTCATCGAAGGATCGTCCGGCCGTGCTTCAGCTGTAGCGACATACAACACCGGACCGTCGGCCCGTTGAAAAACCCGGGCCTCCGCACGTGCGCTTTTGCCGCTCCGCGTGCCGCCGAGATAGAGAGTCAAATCAGGCTTATCCATGATGCTGCCCTTTACGGATCGGGAAGCCCTTTCGGGAAAGGGGTTCCCGGCTACGTCATTTTTTTATGCGGGAAAATGTTGCATCGGTGGTTCATCACGAGTCAAGCGCAAGCACTTTCCCCATGCGAAACATTCACTTTTCTGATATTTTTAAAATTTAATTTATTATTTTAACATGTTATATTATCATTTTCATTGAAAGTGTGAATGCCTCTCCCATGCTTGAGAAAACGTGTGAAAAGGGATTCGATAAGGCCAAAAGTCTTTGAAGATGGAGGGGTGGGGTTTGGGGAGGGGAGGAAGGGACTTTCTC
>OMGG01000888.1_pt1 | contig 13200 bp, 7 predicted proteins | sample 1645891 | NCBI WGS metagenome assembly OMGG01 (sample SAMN05578587, study PRJEB25193) | human gut metagenome | biome: Human Microbiome; feature: human-associated habitat; material: feces | host: Homo sapiens | place: USA:Birmingham
TCAATACCGAATTTCTGCATTGCCTGATTTTAATGGCGGTTTCAGTACTACTTTCTCTTACAAAGGTATTGATCTTTCTATAGCAACGGCTTTCCAGATTGGAGGCTATGCTTATGATTATTCCTATTTGGATGGTATGAGCTCCTCATTCTATGTAGGTCATAACAAGGATATGTGGAAGACGTTCAATCCGGAGACAGGTACAGGCTCACTCCCTATCTGGAATGCGGACAATGCTTCTAACTCTTTCACTCAGCAGTCAGACCTCAATCTGATAAAGGCCAGCTACTTCAGTATCCGTAACATTACTTTGGGTTACACATTACCAAAAAACCTGATGCAGAAATTCGGTATTGAAAAGTTGCGCATTTATGCTACAGCAGACAATCTTGCCTTGTGGTCCAAACGTCAGGGATTTGACCCCCGTGTGGCAATGGCAGGCGCTGACGATGAATATGGAGGCTATTCTCCGATGCGTGTGATTTCAGGAGGTATCAACCTTACATTCTAACTAAAAAAGTTTTGTATATGAAGATAATAAAATATATGATGCAGGTACTCGTTGTCGGCAGCCTGCTTACATCTTGTGTTGAAGATGCCGATGTTACCGCTTATTTGACCGAAGACCAACTGAGCAATGTGGCTCAGGACGACCCTGATAAAACTTTTTCGGCCGCTGTGGCAGGTATGTATTCTGATATGCAAAAGTATTATGATACCGATATGCAACATAATTATTTCGGTCAAAAGAGCTTTGATTACCTGACATCGTTGATGGGTAACGACATGATTATGACCGGACGTTTCGGTATGAGTCTCTATCATTATTTGTTGGATTATTGGCAACAGAACTATACTCCGACCAACAATCGTTGGAAAGAATACTATCGTGTCATAGCCAATGCCAATAATATTCTCAAACTGATTGACCCCAACAGTGAAGATCCTGCCAATTTGAAATATCGTGCCATCGCTCTCGGCTTCCGTGGCTATGCCTACTTGCAACTAACCTATCTGTACCAGCACTCTTATTATACCGGTGCAGACGGAACGAAATGGGGACGTGGAGAGAAATATGACTTCTCGCAATCTCCGTGCGTGCCACTTATCACAGAAGAAACGGAAGGCGACCAGCCGCGTGCTACTGTAGCCCAGATATATGAGCAAATCATGAGCGACCTTACTACTGCCTTTGGCTTCTTCAAACAGTTGGATATGATACACACCTCCTCACCTACGGATATGGACGGTTGCGTAGTAGCTATGCACTTGGCCCGTGCAAATATGGTTATCCATGAATGGGCTAAAGCGATAGAATATGCGCAAGTAGTGATAGACAACATCCCTATGTTAACGAATGAAAATCAGATACTGCAAGGGTTCAGTAACATCAGCCTGCCGGATGTGGTATTCGGCTGCGACATTACTGCAGATAATAGTACGATTTATGCATCTTACTTCTCGCAGATGGATGCTTACAGTGAAGGCTATGCTGGTATCGGTGTATGGCGTGCCGCCTTTAAGCCGTTTGTAGACCGCATCGCGGATAATGATATTCGTCTGCAATGGTTCTGCTGCGACCGTTCTACAGGTGTGGATGCTGAAGATAAAGACGGTAAGCCTATCCGTGTGACATTGTTGCGTGATACTGAAACGCCAGCTTCCGTAGAATATCAGGCTGTGAAATTCATCGGCACAGGTCGTGAAAATATCCAGGCAGGTACATTCAGCGGTTGGGCATTGGGAGACTATATCTATATGCGTTCGGAAGAAGCTTATCTGATAAAGATAGAAGCTTTGGCACACAAGAATTCTCCGGATGCTGTAACCGAACTGGAAAACTTCATGAAGACCCGTCAACCTGATTATGATTACACCTTTACGAACAAAGCCGACTTGATAGAGGAAATCATTTATCAAAAACGTGTAGAGTTCTGGGGAGAAGGCTTGGAATATATTGACAATCGTCGTTTGAATATTCCTGTAGACCGTACAGATGAAACCTGGGGTGCAGAAAACAACAATCACTTCTCTGCTGCCAAGTTCCGTTATAATCAGGAAGAACGTCCGTTCCTTTATCAGTTGCCCATCTCGGAAATAGAGAATAATTCTCAGATTTCTCCGAGTGACCAGAATTGATAGAGGTAAAGAATATGTTATACGATAAAATCGGTAAAGGCAAACTGCTTTTACCGATTTTTCTATTATTGCATCACTAGAAAAGGTCTGTCAACAATAGTATTCCTTTTTAACTGATCCGTTTCCTTAACCAAATATCGAAGAACTTGTCATACACGTTATACACTCCCAATTCATTAGTTACAAAATCTTTATCTAAAAGTCCTCTTATGGCTCCTTGCACAGAACTCGCTGTTAGCTTATAAGTTTTTAAAAATTTAGAGGAAGTGATTTCCTGAGCCTTTCCTTCCTTACAAATAGCAATGAGGACTTCTTTTTGTTTAGGTGGGAGTTGAAACAGAAGTGAAGAATAGGTAAAATTCAGTTGTGACAAAATATTTTCAATGGCAAAATTCACTTTATCAACAGTACACTTCTCACCTTCAGCAGTCATTGCATAAAGCGAGTTTGCCATAAACTGAATGTACCAGGTTATTCCTTCAAAACGTTTATAAACTTCTTGAATTGTTTCTACTGCAATTTTTTTCTTATTCTCCGCAAAGTGTCTTTTTATGAATTCCGTATAAATATCTGCATTAATAGGAGACAGTTCCATAATGGCCGTACTTTGGTAAAACGGACGTGACGGACTAGTAAATATCTCTCCCATCATATGACGTTGCGAACCGGCATAGATAAATTTTGCATTGGAACAATGTTGGATATGTGTCCGTAATATGGCTTCAACATCCCCTTCCGGATATTTGGCTATGACTTGAAACTCATCAATGGAAACTGGATAAAACTTGTCCGCTTCTTCCAAATAACGGAATATTTCATCAAGCGTTATAGCGGGAGTCTTTATATCACCCATTTCCAAATTCCAACTGGGATTACCACTGAAATCAAAAGAGATACTGGTGCGAAGAGAGGATAAACATTTGAGAAACAGCTCCCATGCTTTTCTTCCACGCGGCTTCAAACCATTCAGAATACCTTTACCAAGTTCAAATACAAACTCCTGAAAATTCTTTGTTGCATATATATCGATTAAAAATGTGTGATATACTTCCCTTATTTGTTGCTGATGAAAACAATGCTCTATCAGCCCGGTTTTTCCTAAACGGCGAGGGGATATCAAAGCTACATTATTCCCGTTGGTTATATAACGTGTCAATGTAGTTGTTTCGGTTATACGGTCGCAAAAGTACTTTGCTGAAATATAGCCACTGGTTATGAAAGGGTTTATTTTTGTCATAGGTTACATGTTTTACACAAAGATAATTATAATCTTATTATAATTGCTTGTTTATGATGTTTTTTTGTAATAGGATTATGTTTTATTTTGACATAAATCTTTGTTTGCGACTTTCATCATAGTGTATTTCTTTATGGTCAACCACGGCTACTCACATTACTTTTTATTTTACAAAAATAGTTCAACAAAAAACTAAAGTATATTTCGATAGTTTCAATATAGACTACATCGTTATGTGTATATTATTGATAATCATTATTTTATTGTAAAATATGGTAACATATGAGTAACTTGATAGTTTTGTAAATACATGGTAGAGCATATTCTATTGAGGTTTTTGGTTAAATATAATGACTTTATATCTATTTATAAAATGCTTATTTATAGAAGTTTACATATTGTATAGTTCTGCGAAAACTTTGCGAATTTCATTCGTTGGCATGCAAACGCAGGATGTGGCTATCAGACCAAATGTAAGAGTGATACTCAAATCAGATGCCGAACAATTGGATGAAGTAGTAGTAACTGCCATGGGTATCAAACGCGATCGCAAAGCATTAGGCTATGCGGCACAGGATTTGAATTCAGAACAACTGAATAAAGCAGGAACAACCTCGCTTGCCAGCGCTATACAAGGTAAGCTGACGGGTGTAGATATTCGTCAGTCATCGGGTGCACCGGGTGCTTCTTCTCAGATTGTAATTCGTGGTGCTCGCTCGTTTGATGGTAACAACCAGCCGTTATATGTAATTGATGGTATGCCTGTGAATACAACTGCAGATTTTGATACCGGTAAATCTGTAACGGGTGCTAACTACGCTGATCGTAGCATAGACATTAATCCTGAAGATATAGAGTCTGTGAATATACTGAAAGGTCAGGCAGCATCCGCATTGTATGGTATCCGTGCATCCAACGGTGTGATTGTCATTACGACTAAACGCGGTTCCAAAAACAATATGAACAAACCAAGCGTAACGATTTCAACGAACCTGAGTGCACAACGGGTTTCACGCAAATTCGAACGTCAAAATATATATTCGCAGGGCAACAGCATTGCAGCAGGATATGATCCGTCTTCTTCCATGACTTGGGGACCAAAAATCAGCGAATTGGCAAACGACCCCAAATATGGTGGAAACATGAATAATCAATACACTGCGGCAGATGGTATGCGCGAAGGGCAATATTACAATCCCAAACGCGCACAAGCCGGTTTGGACGGTTGGACTACGCCACAGATTTATGATAATGTGGGCGATTTTTTAGGCACAGGATTCACTGAAAACACAAACGTGAATCTATCACAAAGCATCAACGGAATAAACTATTCGTTCGGCGTGAACAATTCGCACCAGAATGGCATCATTCCTTCAACAGGCATGGACCGTTGGGGAGCGCGCGGATTGGTAGATTGGAAAATCAATCCACAGTGGAACACAGGATTCTCCATGAACTATTCATCTACTAAAATTACATCTGCACCGGGAGCCAACGATGGTATCATGAATGTGGTTTACTCTGCTCCGGCCGAATATGATTTGAAGGGTATTCCCAATCATGAACCGGGCAATCCGACAAACCAGATATTGTTCCGTTCCACCTCATTTACCAACCCTTATTGGTGGGCGGAACATAATGAATATCTCCAGCATACCAACCGTGCTTTTGGCAATACCTATTTGGAGTACCAACCGGATTTGGGCTTGGGAGAGAACTTCTCACTCAAGATTAGGGAACAGGCTGGTCTTGACATTTGGACTTCTGACTATGCCACTGTACGGGAAATGGGCAGTACGTCATCGCTGAAAGGTGGAGACATAGAGAATTACGGTTCTCAGCATAATGTATTCAATAATCTGTTCACCGTTAATTTTGACGGTAAATTCGGAAAAAGCGACGAATGGAGGCTGAACGTAATATTAGGAAACGAGTTCAATCATGAGAGTATCCGTAACTGGGATTATTACGGCAGCAACTTCAACTTTCCTGGTTTTACCAACATTGGAAATGCTACTTCACTAACATCTAGTGAGTATAAGCGACAAGAACGTACAGTAGGCTTTTTCGGAAGTCTTTCAATGTCATGGCAAGATCAGGTGTATCTGACCGTAACCGGACGTAACGACTACGTATCAACCATGCCGCGCGGCAGTCGCAGTTTCTTCTATCCTTCAGTATCATTAGGCTGGGAGTTCACCAAATTACCTTTCTTACAGAACAATAAAATATTAAACTATGGTAAACTCCGTGCTTCGTTCGCACAAGTAGGTCAGGCCGGTAACTATTATGCCAATTATTATTATACTCCCACCTACGGGGGCGGTATGTACTCTTACTATCCGGTTACTTATCCTCTACCCAACGGAGTATCTACTTTCACACCCTATTACCGCGTGTATGATGAAGAATTGAAACCGCAAAATACAACCAATTATGAAGTAGGTGCCGATTTACATTTCTTTGGCAGCCGTTTGAAAGTGGAATATACATACAGTTTGCAGAATGTAGAAGATCAGATATTTTATGTACCCGTAGATGGAGCGACCGGCTATCAGGAAATGTTGACCAATGCCGGAAAAATGCGCACGCATGCTCACGAACTTTCTATTAATGCTGCTATTCTGCAAGCCAAAGATTTCGACCTGAATTTGGGTATCAACTTTACCAAAGTAAACAACAAGGTTATAGAACTGGCTCCGGGTGTGGAATCCATTATGCTGGGCGGATTTGTAGAACCGCAAATTCGTGCACAGGCAGGATGTACTTATCCGAACATATATGGTTTGGGCTTCAAACGCGATGAAGCAGGCAATTTGCTGTTACTGAACGGTCTGCCTCAATCCTCGGGCAATAGCCAAGACTTGGGCAACTGCTCTCCGGACTTCACTACTGGTTTTACGCTGGGTGGCCGTTATAAACGTCTTTCACTCTCTACCACATGGAGCTGGCAACAAGGTGGAAAGATGTATCACGGAACAAACATGACTCTGAATTATTTTGGTGCTACCAAAGAGTCACTTCCTTATCACGAAGGAAGTATGGTTGCTGAAGGTATAGATGAAGCAACAGGACAGCCCAATACAGTTGAAGTAAATAAAGCCGATTACTATCAGGCTTATTACAATATCACCGAATCTGGCGTATATGACACGAGCTTTATCAAGTTGCGCGATCTAACTTTGACTTATCAACTGCCCAAACTCGGTATCTTCAACATTTCGATTTACGGCTTTGCCCGTAATGTGCTTGTTTGGGCCAATTTGCCCAACTTCGATCCGGAGTCTTCGCAAGGCAATAATAATATGAGCGGATACTTCGAACGGTTCTCAGTTCCCAACACATCTAGCTTCGGCGGTGGTCTTACTATTAATTTCTAAACATATAACATAAAGATTTTGATTATGAAAAAATACATATTCATGACTTTGACGGTAGCTCTTCTCGAACTGGCAGCATGTACGGAAGATGCATTTGACCGCATCAACAAGGACTATGAACATCCTTCACCGGAAGCCGTCCCGGCAGCACTCCAACTGACAGATGCCATTATGTCCACAGGCTTCAGTACCGTATCGGGTGACTTTGCTTTTTACCTTTCTTCGCTCAATGAGCAAGAGATAGGTATGGGTAACAACCAATTAATGTTTGCCGAAATGCGCAACTCAAGCGAATGGGCTGCTTCTACTACCTTTAACAATGTATGGAACTCTATCTATGGCAATTTACAGAATATACGCCAAATGCAGAGTAAAATAGAGAATGAAGTACCGGGTAATGTCGGACAGTTTGATATACTGGGTATGGCACAAGTATTGGAAGCTGTAAACTTCGGTGTCCTGACAGATATGTTCGGTGATATTCCTTATAGCGAAGCTGTGCAAGGGCAAGGTAATTTGCAACCTAAATTAGATGCACAGAAAGATGTTTATACTGGTATTTTGGCTACACTCGACAAGGCTATTGGTAACTTGGAAAAAGGCAAAAGTTTGACAAGTGCCGGTAATCAGGACATAGCCTACAAAGGGGTTGCATCTAAATGGCTCGCAGCTGCTCACGCTCTGAAAGCACGCTATCTGTTGCATAAACTGGCGGTAGAACCTAACGTACTTTCAGAAGTAGCAACAGCCGTACAAAAAGCTATAGACAACGGATTCGAAGGATTTACGGTTACAGGATTTAATGGTTCTACATGTGACAATCCATGGAGTGCCTATGTTTTCAGCCGCCAGTACACAGCACCTTCAAAAATAGTAGCAGACTTGATGGAAGCCACAGATGATCCTCGCTTGGATTATTATCTGAATGCTTTGGGAGAGTCTTATACTCCGGGAGATGAAACTATTGCCAAGATAGTAGATGATGCCAGAGTAATGAAATATCAGCCGGCATGGTATTTGTTCGGTTCACAGCCAATTCATATCATGAGTAAAGCCGAACTCTATTTCATTCAGGCAGAAGTTCAACTGCGTTCAAACATTGATGCCACCTCGGCGTATCAAAAAGCAGTAGAAGCTTCTGTTACGGAAATTCTGACTTGGTTTGGAGATGAATCCACTGTACCGACTGCTGCAACAATAGCAAAAAACTATGCCATGTCTTTGGGCGCACCGACACTCCAAAAACTTTTTGAACAGAAATATGTGGCGCAAGCATTGGACGAGCAAGTGGAAACTTACAACGATCTGCGTCGTTTGAAAGCAATGGGAGAAGAGTATGTAATACTGACTAACCCGAGAAACACCCAAAGCGGTATTAACCGCTATCCGGAACGCTTGCCCTATGGCAACAGTGCGGTCATCGGCAATCCGGATGTGAAAGAAGCCTACGGCGACGGTTCTTATATCTATTCTGAGAAGACGTGGATAAACGGAGGTAAATAAATTCCAGTAAATAAATCCCTTTGTTTTAGGTTGTTTTCACAAATTCAATCTAAAATGGAGGGATTTTTCCGTATTAAAACTCATCTCCAAACATTGTTCTTTCTTTAGGAATAAAGCATTTATAAATATTTACAAAAGAACAATAGTTAATACAAGATATACTATAGTATTCCATAACAATGTATTCGTTTAAGTTCAATATATAATTAATTAAATTATATCAACAAAAAGATAAAGAAAAAACAGAAAGTAAATTTTCAATATGATAATAAAACTGCATTATTGTCATAAATGTCTGAATATTAATGATATGTATTAACTTCAAGTAGATAATGGGTATACCTCCAAATCCCGTACCTCTCTTATATTAGCTTTTAAAGAAGACTATACTAATTATAATCAGTTCTATCAAAGACATAATATATTAATAATCAGATATTTGATTTTTATGCAGTTCTGCGAAAACTTTGCAGATTTCATACATCGGTATGCAGACTCAGGAAGTGGCTATCAAACCGAACTTAAAAGTGGTATTGAAACCTGATACTGAGGTGCTTGATGAAGTTGTAGTAACCGGATATGGTACCTTCAAAAAGTCCTCATTTACAGGTTCTGCATCAAATGTGACTACCGAAAAGTTACAGGATTTACCTTCTATCAGCGTGCAAGATCGTTTGGCTGGTTCTGTTGCCGGTGTTCAAATCACTTCTACTTCCGGTCAGCCCGGCTCCGTTGCCTCCGTGCGTATTCGCGGTATGGGGTCTATCAATGCCAGCAATGAACCATTATATGTCATTGACGGAGTGCCCATGCTGAACGGAAACGTCAGCGAATTCACTTACGCAGATTCCGGTAACAGTCTAATGGCTACACTGAATAGCAATGACATAGAGTCCATGACGGTGATCAAAGATGCTGCGGCTGCCTCATTGTATGGTTCGCGTGCCGCTAATGGTGTTATTGTCATAACAACCAAAAAAGGCTCTGCTGGCAAAACCAAGATAGGGGTAAGAGCAGACTGGGGTATGTCTAATATGGCAATCGATTATCGACCGATTCTCAATGGTAAGCAAAGACGTGAAATCCTGCACTTGGGATTTGAGAATTATGCCAAATATACCCTTGGTTATGATGCAGAACAAGCAGCAGCTTTGGCCAATAAAAACATCGATGAATATGCAGCAGAACCCTGGTCAGGATATACAGACTGGAAAGATGTCTTATTCCGTAACGGTAGCCACCAGAATTATGAAGTAAATGCACAAGGCGGTAATGAAAAAACGAGGTTTTATACTTCTTTTGCTTATACAAAGCAAGAAGGTATTACAAATGTATCAGGCTATGAGCGTTTCACCGGTCGCGCCAATGTTACACACCAAACCGACAAAGTGTTATTGGAAGCCAACGCCATGTATACCAATTCAACCCAAAACGTAAATAATGAAGGGACCAGCTTTGCAAGCCCTATCATGTGCTATGCAATGACTGCCTCCCCCTCTACATATCCATATAATGAAGACGGTTCATTCAGCAGTAATTTCCCTGCACTGAATGGTTCCAACCCTATACAAACTGAAACATATAATTACAACAGGGCTACCATAAACCGCTTCCTCGGTTCAATGGCCGCTACCTGGACTATTTGGGATAATCTGAAATTGAAAGAAGCCATCAGCTATGACTTCAACCAAAACAATGAACGTATATGGTGGGATCCTCGCAGCAACGACGGTCGTTCATCAAACGGTGTTTATCAGCGCGTTATGGGCAACAGAGGGCAGTTAAATACACAAACACAATTATCTTACAACAAATCCTTCGGATTACACAATCTGGATGCTTTGGTAGGCTTTGAAACCGAAGATTATAAATATGATTATTTATATGCCAACGGAAACCAATACCCTTCTTACCTGCCGGAAATAGAAAATGCAGGCGATAGCCGTGCTTCAAGCCATGTAGAACGATACAGAATGACTTCTTTCCTGGGACGTATCAATTATGACTACAATAACAAGTATTATTTTAGTGCAAGTTATCGCCGGGATGGAAGTTCCCGCTTGTCAAGAGAAAGCCGTTGGGGAGATTTCTGGTCTATATCCGGTTCTTGGAGACTGAGTGAAGAAGCTTTCATGCAGGATATCAAGCATGTGCTGACCGATGCCAAATTACGTGTATCTTACGGTGTAAACGGTACACAACCCACAGATTTGTACGGCTATTTGGGCGTATATGAATTTGGTTATAACTATGCAGGAAATGGCGGTTCGGCTGAAGCTCGTTTTGACAATCCCAATATGAAATGGGAAAAGAATTACGCAACCAACGTAGGTTTGGACGTTACGCTGTGGAACAGATTGTCGATTACTGCAGAATGGTATAACCGAGACACTAAGGATTTATTGATGAGCAAGAATATTTCAGCCGTGCCGGGTGTAATCAACAGTAGCGGTGGAGCCACTATGCTGATGAATGTCGGTTCTATGAGAAACCGCGGTGTTGAATTTGAAATTAAATCCACCAATATCCAAAATAAAGACTGGTATTGGAGCACATCCTTGAACTTCGGACACAACAAAAACACCTTGTTAAAACTGGACGGCGAACAGAACGAAATGATTGACGGCATAGCCATTCATCGTATCGGAGAGGCTTATCAATCATTCTATGCTTACGAATACGCAGGTGTTGATCCGGAAACCGGATCGGAAATGTTCTACATTAACGGAGAAGATGGAAGTCGTGAAACCACCATACATTCGAATGAGGCCAATAAGGTGATTATCGGTTCGCCCGACTCGAAACTGACCGGTGGTCTGACTAACTTTGTAAGTTGGAAATTCATAGATTTAAACTTTACTCTGACTTACTCTTTGGGCGGTCATGCATACGATGCTGCAACTTGGTTACAGTCTAATGGCGGTACTTACAACTATGTAGGTAATGTTCCGGCATACTATAAGATTGAAGATACCTGGAAGCAACCGGGCGACAACGCTAAATTGCCCCTATTTGCCTATGGCAATAAAAATACGGTTTCTTCACGTTGGATGATGCCTACCGATCACTTACGTTTGAAAAACCTGACCATAGGTTTCACTCTTCCAAGCAACTTGTCCAAAAAGGCTGGAATAAGCAAATTAAGAGCTTACATTTCGGGTAATAATCTGCTTACCTGGAAATCCAAAGACTTGTATGTAGATCCAGAAACCCCTGTTGACGGACTGTGCTACTTCGAGACACCTGCATTAAGAACAATTACATTTGGTATCGAACTTGGTTTCTAATTAAAATCTTTACTTAGCATATACATTATGAAGAAAATATATAATATCCTAGCATTAGCAGCAGTCACGACAGGGCTTTCGTCCTGTGTGAATAACTGGCTGGACCAAACCCCTTCCAACGGAACGCCAACAAGTTCCGCCATTACCAATTATAATGATGCCCGCACAGCAATGTATGGTATGTATGATGGCCTGCAAGGCAATTCCACTTACACCCAGTACTATGCAGCTCGCATGTTCTACTATGGAGATGTCCGGGGGGACGACATGCAGGCACGCACTCAAGGTATGCGCACCTCTTCTTGCTATGAAATGCGCTATACCGCAGATGATGCCCCAAACATGTGGAATATACAGTACAATGTGATAAGACGCGCCAATCGCTTGATTGAGGCTGTAGATAACAAGACAATTACCGATGCGGAAAATTTTCAGGCTGAATTGGCAAATATCTACAATCAGGCCAAAGTAATACGCGCCTTAGTACATTTTGATTTGGTAAAAGTGTACGGCATGCCCTATACATACGATGAAGGTGCTTCGCTTGGAGTACCTTTCGTTGACAAACCACTGGATCGTGATGCACAACCCGGACGTGACAAGGTAGCCGATGTTTATGCCAAAGTTGTTGCAGACCTGAATAATGCCATCGACTCAGAAGCACTGACCGTATCCAAAAAAGCAGGTGAAAAACAAGGCTATATCGATTTATGGGCAGCTAAAGCTTTGCTGTGCCGAGTGTATCTATACATGCACAAAAATCAGGAAGCCTTCGATTTAGCAAAAGAAATCATCAACGACTCTCCTTATGAATTATGGACTCCCGAACAATACGCTGAGGCATGGGACAAGCAAGATCCGAACCATACAAAAGAAATGATTTTTGAATTGATAAACAATGGTTCTGATGACTGGGCCGACCGTGAAGGCATAGGCTACTTGCTGAATGAACAAGGATATGCCGATGCTATCTGTACAAAATCATTTGTTGATATGCTGCAAACCGATCCTGCAGATGTCCGTAACGAAGTTGTGCTACCAGCAATGTACGACAAAGACTTGAAGAAAACCTATGGGGAAAATCCAATTTTCATCAATAAGTTCCCGCTGGGAGCACTGGGAGATATGCGCCTTGCCAACTTGCCGATTTTACGTCTGTCCGAAGTTTACCTGAACGCAGCCGAAGCTGCTGCCAAACTGGGCGGAGCAGCCAAAGCAGAAGGTATAAAATTACTGAACAAATTATTGGACAACCGCACTATAACTCCAACAGCCAAAGTATCCGATGCCATTGCTGATGACGAATTCCTGAGCAAAGTTTTGATTGAACGCCGTAAGGAACTGGTTGGCGAAGGGCAACGCTTTTTCGATGCCATGCGCAATAACGAAACGATTGTACGCTATAGCAGTGAGGAAAACCAAGGCTGGCACTACTCATTACTTAAAGAATCACAAAGTTTCGACCGTACGTATACAAAAGCATTGTTGCCTATTCCTGTAAGTGAAACCAATGCCAACCCGACTTTGAAAGCACAGCAGAATCCGGGTTATTAAACAAAGCCTAACCAGTACCGGTTTGTCATAATAGCAGAAAAGACAAACCGGTAGTTAAGCTTTCTGATGATAAAACATAAAGCATGATATGGAAAAAGCG
>OMGG01000900.1_pt1 | contig 13022 bp, 10 predicted proteins | sample 1645891 | NCBI WGS metagenome assembly OMGG01 (sample SAMN05578587, study PRJEB25193) | human gut metagenome | biome: Human Microbiome; feature: human-associated habitat; material: feces | host: Homo sapiens | place: USA:Birmingham
TCCACCGCACCGGTAAACTGTTCACGGGCCTGAGCGCGGACAGATTCCGTGCGCAGCTCGTCCTGCAGGCGGGTCATCAGGGGACTGGCGGCATGGTCGGGAAGTGCTGTCATTAGCGCACTGACCAGCGTATCCAGTTCCCAGCCGGTGCGGGCCGATACGGCAACAACCGGATGTACGGGCCGGAACAGACGGAATACCGCCTCCGTTTTCTCCCGAATGTTCTGTGCCTGTGCGGGAGAAGGCTGAATGCCGGCCATATCCCATTCATGGCAGGGCTCCGTTTTGTCGGCCTGCGTCACCACAAACAGCACCTGCTGATGTCCCCGGTGCAGGATGTGTCGCCAGAAATACTCATCCACAGACAGGGCACGGTCATCGGCTTTAATCAGCCACAGTACCAGGTCAAGTTCAGGCAGAATGTCACGGTACAGGGCTTCATACTCTGCATCCCTGTCCCGGCTCTCGCCCACCCCGGGCAGGTCAGTGATAACCATGCTGTGACCATGGCCACTCAGACGGAAGCGCCGTACTTCCCGGGTGCCGGCGTGAACATCACTGACCGGGGTGACCTCCCCCTGAAACAGTGCATTACAGAGTGAGGATTTACCGGCCCCGCTTTTACCCATAATGCCAATCACGGGTTCGTGACTGGTGAGTTTGCGCAGATGTTCCAGGATGTGACGGGAAAGTGAGTAAGGCAGGGAGGAGAGCGGTTTTTCAATTGCCTCAATGGCATCAGACGGATTCATACATGTATTCCCGGTGAAAAAAGACAAAACCCCGCGCACCGGAAAGGTGGCGGGGGGATTCACGGAGATAATATCTGCCTGAAATTATTTGGAATGCAGGTATATGTGGCTGATTTGTATCAGCTAATGAGTACAGGTCTGAATCTAATCTGACAGTCCGCTCTGTGCCAGGAGCGGACTGTCCAACCCATCCCTGAAGAGCCTAGATTATGTATGGTAATTCAGTCATCAAAATAACGTTGGTCACCATCACAAAATTCACATCCTCGGATATGGCTCAGTTCAGGAACGCTATCGCTCAGGTGACCGCAACAACCACATACATGAAGCTCGGTGTAATAGATGAAACACTGAGTGCAAAGATAGCCGTCTCCAAATTTACATACGCTTTCAGGAGTCATGCAATTGGTACATCCAGCAGGAAATACGGAGAGTAGCTGTTCATCCACACTGTGGAACAACTCCTCATCCAGCAGTTTATACCTATCCGAAGTGTAGTCGCAGTGTTCGCATTCAAAATCACTATCTCCCTCAGGTAGCAATTGAGGTATTTCGCAGTCTGGACAAACTAGGGTAATTTGCCTTACAGCACTGGTGCAAACCTTACACCGCGTAACTTCAAGCTTACGGTTTTCATTACCGGTCGTTTCAGTCCCTGTTACCGTCGCATGCTGATGGCACTCATTGCAGTTACCGATTTGAATATTCTTTTCAGAGAGCTGCTCGAGTTCAGGCTTAACCTGTTTAAACCGCACCTCGGCATAAAATTTGTTTCCCCTAATCAGACGAGTTTCACCGAAAGCCAGCTTCCAATTATGTTTGACACCGAAGATAACTTTCCATTCATCCCTTAATAACCGGTTCAGGGCAAACCAGGCGTCAGCTTGTTCTTTGAGTATTTGACGTTGTTCAGCCTCGGTGAAAGTGGGGTGGTAGAAATGAACTACGCGGTTGCGGTGCTTTCTGACCTTATCAAAAGCACTGTCCGTTTCTCTGTCTAGGGGTCTTTCAAGTACGTCCTTAAGCCTTTCACGGGTTTCTTCGTAGGTCACCGACTGAAAATCACCGGCTAGGTAAGCCTGCTTTTTTATTGGCTTTTTCGGGCTGCAGACCAACGACCAGTGTTCGTGCGCCAGCGGAACTTTCAGTAAAATCTCGACCGCAGTCCAGAAACTGACGACGGAGAACTTCGGCTTCGAGGCCTCCAACTCTTCACGGGCTTTATCCAGAAAATCCAGACCATTGTTGATCAGCGCCTGCACATCCTGACTGAGTTCACGGGGGGCGGGAGTATCGGGTGCAGTATCGTCAACATCGAACATCATTATCTCCTTTAATCAGCTTCCACCACGCAGTTGCTACAGCGCGTTAGTTGTATCCAGTGTAAACTGGACTTGGTAGCTGGCAGCCACATCGAGCGCAAAAAACCGTAAATTAACTTCTGTAGACTCGTACTTTTCGTGACCCATGCGTACCCGCAGGATCTTCGGGTGCACGTGACCATAAAGCAGGTGCCTACCAAAGCTGTGGCGATTCAGATCCCTAAACTGATGGGGTCCCAAAAAGTATGCCATAGCAAGTGTAAGTATCCCTAAAATCTGCACTATTCTCTTTTTATAAATCCTCTGACATGTGAATTAGATTGCCCTAAAGTGAGCTTCCGCGCCTCGCTCATAAGGACAACCATACTCAAATCTCCCACATTGCAGGAGATTTGAGTATGAACACGTCACCGTGGAACAAAGACCGTATCATAGGCCAAAAAAGACCACTTCAGATATCTCATATCTGGGGTATCCGAATCCGACTTGAACTGGAAGGTAAAACACGCGATTTAGCTCTGTTCAACATGGCCTTGGACAGTAAGCTTCGAGGCTGTGATCTAGTCAAACTCAAAGTATCTGATGTTGCATATGGTAGCTCTGTTTCAAGCAGAGCTACGGTTCTACAACAGAAAACCGGCAGCCCTGTCCAATTTGAGATAACCAAAGGGACAAGAGAAGCTGTTTCTGCATTGATAAAGCTTGGCAATTTACGCAGTAAAGACTATTTGTTCCGATCTCGGGTCGGTACTAACCAACACATATCAACCCGGCAATACAACCGAATTTTTCATGGGTGGGTAGCAAAACTTGGTCTCGAAGATTCGCTTTACAGTACACATTCCTTGAGAAGAACAAAACCTTACCTGATTTACAAGAAAACTAAGAATCTCAGGGTGATCCAACTTCTGTTAGGCCATAAGAAACTGGAAAGCACAGTCCGTTATCTGGGCATTGAAGTCGATGATGCGTTAGAGATCTCTGAATCGATTGAAGTCTAAGGTTGCCAGGGCTGCAACAGCAGTCCTGTGCCAGATGCGGACGTTGCTCTATTCATGTAAGATTAATAGAATGTCTTTCGATAAATTTTTGACTTAATCTTAAATAAGAATGACTTTTTTGCATGTCAGCGTTTTACTTTGCATTCAGAAATAAATAGAATTTTGAAAAAATAAGAGAGAAATCATGATACACTCCAAAAAAATTAAAAAACAAAAAGAGAGGAACTATGTCACATCCCCCTAAAAAACTTAAAAAATCATTAATTACTGTTTTTTTGAGTGGTATTCTTGCTGTTCTTGGATATTTTGTTGCATTGAACGGAGTGTTTGATTTATATCAACATATCGCAGATAATTTTTTGCAAAAAAAGCAGAGGATAATCTTCATGTGATTTACACCGGAGCGTCAATAAAGTACATCGAGTCAATTTTTGGCCCTCCCGTGAAGGAAGAACATTCTGAGGATGGGAGGGTTCATGAGTATATTTACTCTTTCAAAAAGTTCTATCTGCAAGTGGTTTATGATAATAATAACACAGTGATACTCTATTCCGTAACCAGCAAGGATGAGAATTTTCATCCTGAAGTACCATATCTGAGAAAAACCCTTGGACATAAGTTCAAAGATTTTGGAAGTGATATTGATTATTTACAGTCGAGCTATTCTTCGAAGTTCTATCAATATGAAGAAGGGCATTATTTAGGAAATCCTGGCAACTATAGAAATTTTTACCTTGCCTATAACCCTGCTGGAGTTGATTATTTTGAGTTAGATCCACTTCCAGATCTCTCTAATGACGACAAATCGCCTCCAAATAAAAATGATCTTGAAAAATTCAGAAATAATAATGCTCCAAATACATTTGGGGTTGGCGATATCCACGGAGGTCCTGAGGGGCTTGAGTTAAGCTTTGGACTTGGGATTGATTATTACGATGCGAGAGATATTCCAGATAAAGATTAGTGATCATGTATCATACCATTTTTATATCGTTTCAAATTAGGTAGTCACAATTAGACTAGTTAATCTAACCAGCACTGAGGTCCGCTCCTCGCTCAGAGCGGACGGCCTTCGTGAAAGTTAGTCTTGTTGTGGTGGCTCTTTCCAGCGCCATTGCAAGACATTCTCATCGCTGAGAATAAACAGTCCTGACCAAATTGCCGTCCAAAACTGGATATTCAGACACCATGGGCGTGTCATAAACCAGCGTAACGGTTTTGCTTCAAACAGATGAATACCTTTTCGCGATGGTGAATATAACGGGGGGCGTCCCACTAACGGCAGACAAAAGCCCCATTTCCAATATTCAGCAATACGCCTTCGGGCACATTCAATTGCATTACAGTTCCAGATGATACCCCAACGCCGTTTCCATGTATCATTGAGACACCAGTTTTGCATTAGCGAATATTTGGGCGAATTGTCAATAGATATACTTTCACCAGTCATTAATTTTATCGTGCAATATTTTAACTGGTACTGTTCAACCGTAAATGCGAATCCATCATCTAGAATAAGTACATCAAGTGTAGGAATATTTGAAAGCGTTAATATTATCGGTGAGTTATTTACATCATGAATGCATAGTGTTTCTTGGTAGCGTAAGCCACTGCCAATGGCTTCAAAAACAAGTTCAACTTGTTGCAGTCGTTCCTCTTTGCTTCTGAAAGCAATACGTGAACAACGAGGTTCTTTATCTGTCAACTGAGCAAATCGTAGACTGTACTCCAAATAATTCCCTAAGGAATGCCAGCTCGCCCCTAGCCTGTGTCTCACTGCCCAGCGCTCATGTGAGAGTTGATAAGTTTTTATCAGCATTATCTGGGTAAGAGTAGACCAGCATTTCTTCACTACTGTAACAATTGCACCAAAAGGAACAGGAAGTGACATTACTAAACCCCTACAAATATCAGATAATTAGGTTTTATATCATTTCAGTCAGTGTAATCAAATGATAATCAGGATTGGGGCTAATCTTGAACGCCACTAAAGATCGGCAACAATGGGGATCCAATGTTTCGTTAGTGATTTTTCGCATTAGCAGATACATGCTTACTTCCGCTCCTCGCTCTCAGCGGACCTTCAGCTCAGTGATATCGTCCGCTCTGTGCCAAAGGCGGACGCTCAAGTAGATACTGTCCTGACAGTATGCGGTAATCAGAGTTGTTATATATTACTTGCGTCCAAACCAGCTTTCTGACAACCCGGCCGCTCCTGCTTTCAACAACGCGCCGCCATACTTTTATGCTGCAAAGAGCGGAGACAGAAGGTTAGCGTAATTTGTAAATAACTTACATTCACGTGTGATCTGGATCATAATTTTGCCTATGCACCGATCGTAATATAAATATTTACATAACGATCAGTGATTCATGAAAACTCAAATAACTTTCGCTGCGCTTTTGCCAGCATTAGCGTCTTTCATACCGCTTCATGCTCATGCCTCGTCTACTTCTGAAGATGAAATGATTGTCACGGGCAACACCGCCGCCGACACCACCGATTCTGCCGCCGGTGCCGGTTTCAAAACGAACGATATAGATGTCGGCCCGCTGGGAACGAAATCCTGGATCGAAACACCATATTCCAGCACCACTGTAACTAAAGAGATGATTGAAAATCAGCAGGCGCAAAGCGTCAGCGAGATGCTGAAATACTCTCCCAGTACGCAAATGCAGGCGCGCGGTGGAATGGATGTCGGGCGTCCGCAAAGTCGGGGGATGCAGGGCAGCGTGGTGGCCAACAGCCGTCTGGACGGGCTGAATATCGTTTCAACAACCGCGTTTCCGGTGGAAATGCTTGAGCGCATGGATGTGCTTAACAGTTTGACCGGCGCGCTGTACGGCCCGGCGAGCCCAGCAGGGCAGTTTAATTTCGTGGCGAAGCGCCCAACCGAAGAGACGCTGCGTAAAGTGACGCTGGGCTATCAAAGCCGCAGTGCGTTTACCGGCCATGCCGATCTGGGTGGCCATTTTGATGAAAACAAACGGTTTGGCTATCGCGTGAACCTGCTTGATCAGGAAGGGGAAGGCAATGTGGATGACAGCACGCTGCGTCGCAAACTCGTTTCCGTTGCGCTCGACTGGAATATTCAGCCGGGCACTCAGCTACAGCTCGACGCCAGCCATTACGAATTTATCCAGAAAGGCTATGTCGGTAGCTTTAACTATGGGCCGAACGTCAAACTGCCGTCTGCGCCGAATCCGAAGGACAAAAATCTGGCGCTCAGCACTGCGGGCAACGACCTCACTACCGATACCATCAGCACTCGCCTGATCCACTACTTTAACGACGACTGGTCCATGAACGCTGGCGTGGGCTGGCAGCAGGCTGACCGCGCGATGCGTAGTGTTTCCAGTAAAATACTCAACAATCAGGGCGATATCTCTCGTTCGATGAAGGATTCCACCGCTGCCGGACGTTTTCGCGTCCTGAGCAACACCGCCGGGCTGAATGGTCATATTGATACCGGCTCTATCGGCCACGATCTGTCACTTTCTACCACGGGATATGTCTGGTCGCTTTATAGTGCCAAAGGAACAGGTTCCAGCTATAGCTGGGGTACAACAAATATGTATCACCCGGATGCGATAGATGAGCAGGGCGATGGCAAAATCCGCACCGGCGGGCCGCGATACCGCTCCAGCGTAAATACTCAGCAGAGCGTTACGCTCGGCGATACGGTGACATTTACGCCGCAGTGGTCGGCAATGTTCTATCTCAGCCAGAGCTGGCTGCAGACTAAAAACTACGATAAGCACGGTAATCAAACGAACCAGGTTGATGAAAATGGTTTAAGTCCGAACGCCGCGCTGATGTATAAAATTACCCCTAACACAATGGCCTACGTTAGCTATGCCGATTCGCTGGAGCAGGGCGGTACCGCACCGACGGATGAGAGCGTAAAAAATGCCGGTCAAACGCTAAACCCGTATCGCAGCAAGCAGTATGAAGTGGGGCTAAAATCGGACATCGGCGAGATGAATCTAGGCGCCGCGCTGTTCCGACTGGAACGTCCGTTTGCCTATCTTGATACGGATAACGTGTATAAAGAGCAGGGTAACCAGGTTAACAACGGCCTTGAGTTAACCGCTGCCGGGAATGTGTGGCAGGGGCTGAATATTTACAGCGGCGTGACCTTCCTCGACCCGAAACTGAAAGATACGGCGAATGCCTCAACCAGCAATAAACAGGTTGTCGGCGTGCCGAAAGTGCAGGCCAATCTGTTGGCGGAATACAGTTTGCCGTCCATACCGGAATGGGTTTACAGCGCTAACGTCCATTATACGGGCAAACGCGCGGCGAACGATACCAACACCTCTTACGCCAGCAGCTATACCACATGGGATTTGGGAACGCGTTACACCACGAAAGTGAGCAACGTCCCAACCACTTTCCGCGTGGTGGTAAACAACGTGTTTGATAAACATTACTGGGCTTCTATCTTCCCATCGGGTACCGATGGCGATAACGGTTCCCCAAGTGCGTTTATCGGCGGCGGCCGCGAAGTGCGTGCATCCGTCACCTTCGATTTCTGATGGATAAATGATGAAACTCTCCCGTTTATTTCCGCTGCTGGCGCTGCTGCTGGCGGCCAGCCTGCACGCAGAAAATACGCACAAGGAGGTGCGTATCGCGTCACCGTGGCCGGCGCAAAATACCATTATTGCCATGCTGGGGTACGGCGATAACATTGTCGGAACCTCGATGATTGCAAAAAGGATCCCCCTGTTTCGCCAGAGCCTGCCGCGCATAGAGAAAGTCGCAGCAGTTAGCGTAAACAGCGGGCATGAAATCAATCCCGAACAGATTATCGCGCTGGGGGTCGATATGCTTTTTGTACCGCAGAATATGGTAGTGCCTCAACAGGCGTTGCTGAAACAGGCTGGGGTGCAGGTGCTGGCGTTTGAGGCGAATTCACTGCGGGCGTTAACGCAGCGCGTACAGCAAACGGCAGCGGTGCTGGGGCCCGATGCGCAGCAAAAAGCGCTCGCCTATCAACGCTACTTCGATCGCAACGTGGCCCTGGTCACCGGGCGCCTGAAAGATCTTCCTGCGTCACAGCGCGTGTCGCTCTATCACAGTATGGGCAATCCGCTGACCACCACCGGTAGACCCTCGCTAAACCAGGACTGGATTGACCTGGCCGGCGGCAAAAATATCGCTGAAAATTGGTTTGGCGAGCATCAACAAAACCGTTCGGGTGAAGTCGCGCTGGAGAAAATTGTCACTGCCAATCCGGCGGTTATCATCGCGATGAACAAGCGCGACGCGGATGCCATTCTGAGTTCTCCGCAGTGGGCAAGCGTGGACGCGGTCATTCATCATCGCGTTTACGTTAATCCGAAAGGAATGTTCTGGTGGTGCCGTGAAACCAGCGAAGAGGCGCTGCAATTTTTGTGGCTGGCGAAAACGCTTTATCCTGCGCGATTTGCTGATGTGGATATACGCAAAGAGACGCGTGAGTTTTATCGGCAGTTCTTTGGCCTGACGTTAAGCGATGCGCAGATGAGCGATGTGCTCAATCCGCCGCGCTAACGGAGGCTGTGAAAAACCATGACTGTATTGGAAAGTACGCTGTCGGTCGAGAACCGCTATCGCCAGCTTTTTCGCCAGCGTCTGGTAATACTGGCGGTTATTTTTATCGCTATCATTGCTTCGCTGCTGCTCGATTTCACCCTCGGCCCCTCAGGGCTCCCTTTACATTCGCTGATAAAGACTTTGATGCATCCGTCCGGGGCGACTAACGGCATGCGGGTTATCGTTTGGGACATCCGTTTGCCCTATGCGCTGATGGCGCTCCTGGTAGGAATGGCGCTGGGTTTGGCCGGGGCAGAGATGCAAACTATTCTGAATAACTCCCTCGCCAGCCCGTTTACGCTTGGCGTTTCGTCGGCGGCGGCCTTTGGCGCAGCGCTGGCGATTGTTCTGGGCATCGGTATTCCCGGCGTTCCCGAAAGCGGGTTTATACCGGCAAACGCTTTTCTTTTTGCGCTCCTGTCCGCCCTGCTGCTCGATAGTCTGACCCGCTGGACGCGCGTGCCGACGTCGGGCGTTGTGCTGTTTGGGATTGCGCTGGTGTTTACCTTCAATGCGCTGGTGTCCATTATGCAGTTTGTCGCCGATGAAGATACTTTGCAGGGCCTGGTGTTCTGGACGATGGGCAGCCTGGCTCGCGCATCATGGGAGAAACTGGCGGTGCTGGCGGCGGCGATGGCGATTGTTTTACCCTGGTCGCTGCGTCGTGCCTGGCAGCTTACCGCGCTACGCCTCGGCGAAGAGCGGGCGATGAGTTTTGGCATTGATGTTCGCCGTTTGCGCCTGGGTTCCCTGCTGCGCATCAGCCTGCTGGCGGCCCTTTCGGTTGCGTTTGTGGGGCCAATTGGCTTTATTGGCCTGGTTGCACCGCATATTTCCCGCCTGTTGCTGGGAGAAGATCATCGCTTTTATTTGCCCGGAAGCATCCTTATCGGTGGGCTGGTGCTATCGCTGGCCTCGGTAGCGTCGAAGAACATCATTCCCGGTGTCATTTTACCGGTAGGAATTGTTACCTCGCTGGTAGGCGTTCCGTTCTTTCTGAGCATTGTAATGCGTCATCGAGGGAGTATGTCATGAGCGGGCTTACGATTAATGCGCTGTGCGCCGGTTACGGCAAACGGCGGATTATTGAGCATCTGTCGATTTCTACGCTGCCGCGCGGCGAAGTCACTGTACTGCTGGGGCCTAATGGCTGCGGTAAATCAACGCTACTGCGCGCCCTGGCCGGGCTAAATCGCGCCAGTGGCGAAGCCTGGCTGAATGAAGAGAATCTCTTATCGCTGCCGTTTGCTCGTCGGGCTGAAAAAGTTGTGTTCCTGCCGCAGTCCCTGCCGCAGGGCGTGCATTTACAGGTGCTGGAGTCGGTGGTTGTCGCCCAGCGCGCCTCCGGCGCCGGGCAAAATCAGGCGCAGGCTATAGCGCTGCTCGAAGAGCTAGGCATCGCACATCTGGCAATGAACTACCTCGATAGCCTGTCCGGCGGTCAGAAGCAGCTGGTGGGGCTTGCACAGTCGCTTATTCGCCGCCCCGCATTATTATTGCTGGATGAACCACTGAGCGCGCTGGATCTCAATTATCAGTTCCATGTGATGGATGTTGTATCGCGCGAAACGCGAAGACGCAATATGGTTACGCTGGTCGTCTTACACGATATCAATATCGCACTGCGGCATGCCGCCCAGGTCATCATGCTGAAAGAGGGGAAACTTATCGACAGCGGCGACCCGCAAACGGTGATCCATGCAGAGAGCCTTGCGCAGGTATACGGCGTACGCGGGAGAGTTGAACGTTGTGCTCAGGGAAGATCGATGGTGATAGTGGATGGTGCAATCGAAAAATAGTCGGATTAACGTGGTTGCTTCAGCCTCAGGTAAAGATCAATAGGAAGTCTGTAATGCAACATATAGACCGCCTTAATGTCATTAAAGCACTTGTGCTTCTAGAAGATGAGCAGATTGTTCGTTTTAACATCGCTGCGAACGATAACGCCTCGCAGATCCACATGCTCGTTGACGGTCTGGGCGTCGGGCTGACACATGAGCCTGTCGCTGCCGGAATGATTTCGCACCGGACAGCTTGTCACCGTTCTAGGCAACATGACAGACCTGCGCATTCCTATTTCTATTATCTATCCGCCTACCAAGTTGCTTAATGTCAGGCTAAGGCCCTTTAATGACTGGATTTCAGACCGATTTTCTGGACAGCCGAGCGGGTAAATCGCAGTACACTGACAGCTAGACAATAAAGCTCCGGTTCATGTTTGAACCATGTGTAGTGAATGTCCGCTGTTCGCTCACAACGGACCTTCAGTTCAGCCGCTCCGGCCGCTTCATGCCATGAATGTACGCAGCCAGTCAGAATATTAAGGTGCGGATTTCAGTTCACTTGTCAGCGCCAGTGACACAAGACAGTAATGACCAACAATTTGGTATTGACACAACAAGTTGCGGCCCCGGTTCGTGGAGGAGATTAAACGACTGTAGCCGGGGCCACTGAAATGAAGAATTCAGAGAGACTGAATGATATGTCGCACCTTCAGTGAATAGTGTAAAAACCGGGATATTCTCATCCGGGATTACCCACTCATACTCAATGCGTAACTTTAGTGCGGCCCCCACAGGTAAGAGCCGGACACATTCGTTGTGTATGCTGCAGAATCGGTAACCGGAGGCCCTGCGGTCCTTAACTCAGTGTCTTGTGTTGCTCATTTGCCACAAAGTCCTGGTACGCCTGCTCAATCATTTCATTCAGCAGTTTTTTTGGGAGGACACCACGACTTCGGGCAATACTTTCAGGCTGTTTGTGGATTTTTCCGGACAGTTTCAGCGGGACGGAACCATCAGCACGTTCATCACGCCTTTTTTGTTGCTCCCGGGCACTTTTCAGCTCATCAAGAAGAATCGCTTTATGCTGAATCCTGGGGGCCTGGAAGGAGGCCTGCGTAAACTTCGCTCTGTTCCGTCTGGGATTACTTTCCAGTAAAAACTGTACCTGTTGCTCATTCCAGCCTTCCCAGTTATCAAACGTGGCGCAGGCGAACCAGTATTTCTGCTCCGGGGTAAGGGGATTCAGCGGGGTTCCCACACACCGGACCTGCATGGCGTTCCATAACCAGTCACACTGTTCACTGTCCCTGCTGTCCACCCACGAAAAGGGGGAGGAGTAATCATTGAAGATGCTGGCCCATTCACAGAATATTGAGTTGATGATCGTCCTCGTAGCCTCTGGTCCGGATTTCCGCAGGTAACCGGAGCAGAACCATATAATTTCACGGTAGATTTTATCCGGATGCACGGTGCGCATCGGCTTTCCTTTGGGACCGGCAATCTTCGGTTGCGGTGGAAACCCTGTGGCAAACCGCAGATGTTCCGGGGGCATTCCTGAACGTTTTTCAGGAATGGGTGTGAGTCCTGAGTTTCTGGTCTTTTCCGCTTGTCCGGTATTGCCTCTGGCCGGAGTGTTGTCGGGAGTATCTTCCGGAGGCGAGGTGTTTTCATTAGTTGGGGGAACAACAGCAGAACTGTCCATCTCCGGAATGGGTTGAGGGGCATAATCACTGTGGTAGCCCGGGGAAAGCGTTAAGTCCCGAAGGGTGACATCAGGTTCCGGGCAGTGAGTGCCACCGGGAGTGAACGGGAGTTGTTGCTTTTTGGGGAAAAATGTATTGTGAATGCGGGTATACAGCCGGAACAGAAAAAAATAAGATGCCCGTGGTTCTTTTTTTAACCACTGTGTATATTCCTCTATGGCACCGAGCTGTTGTTTGTGCCGTTTTATAGCATCGATATACGGACAGCTGGTGCAGATATCATCCAGTTCCTTTCCCACAATACACCTCACCTGCTCTTCCCACATTTGCAGATTTTAAGAAAGCAAACAAAAACCTCCGTACATGATGTACAGAATGTACAGAACAATCTGGCAGGTACTGGCGTCAGAAGAGCTCCGGGCCGCCTGCACTTTCCGGAATGGCCGGTTATGAAAAACCGGAAATTCAGTCTCTGTTGTAAGATGTACCCTCTGATACTACGTTTTCGTTTTCTCTGTGTATTTAACTCACTGTATTTATTGTCTTTTTAAGCCTGACTGATATTCTCCGGTCATAGTGTGCTGGATAGACATCCCGTAACCTTCTCATTTTTATATAAAAATACCTGCACTGTCTTCAGCGCATCTGTCTCCTTTAAGTAAAAAATGTTTTCACGTATTGCTGTAAATTCATTTTAAATCAGTATGTTATCCTGATATTGCTGTCTCCTGGTTTGATGCGTAATCGTTCTGCCTTTCTGGATGATTCTGGTGCTTCCGGGTGCATTCTCCTCTGCACATGCAACAGTTCGTCATCGCCACGTTCCCAAAAAGCATATAAAAACGAATCGAATTTGATATTTTTTTCAATCGTTTTTCA
>OMGG01000907.1_pt1 | contig 12847 bp, 9 predicted proteins | sample 1645891 | NCBI WGS metagenome assembly OMGG01 (sample SAMN05578587, study PRJEB25193) | human gut metagenome | biome: Human Microbiome; feature: human-associated habitat; material: feces | host: Homo sapiens | place: USA:Birmingham
TCAAACAGGATCGTAATATTTTTCTGGTACACCAGGTTTCCGTATTTGACAAACAAGCAGTTTTACCTCATTTTCGCCCGTCGTTGTTTTCGACGGCACCAGAATGTAATCCTCGTTTTCAAACAGGATCGTAATATTTTTCTGGTACACCAGGTTTCCGTATTTGACAAACACGCAGTTTTGCCCTTCAACGATGTGCAGTGCCTGTCGGTCGATACGGATTCCCTCATAGGTGGCGAACGTTATATCTGCTTTTTCATGCTCCAGCGTCACAACTGTCTCGTTGATGTAATCACAAAGCAATTCCACCTTGGCAGTACCGTTCTCCTCATCCACCGTAACATTCACCACGGTGGCGGGCACCGATTCGGCCGATACGTTTGGGAACGAGATCTCGACGCGCGTTCCCTCCACGAACTTTTCCGCCTGTTTCTGCGTCACAAGGCCATAATAACGCCAGCGGTAGTCCAAAATCAGCTTGCCCGCTACGTTTGCGTCGTTCGTTTGGGAAGGCTGTGCCAGCGCATCCTTCAATTCTGCCGGAGACATGGCCGCCAGCGCCTCAGGCGTATACATCTGCTTCTCGCTGTCCTGCGCGGAGACAAAATATCCGGCCGCCGGAGCTGTTATCGGTGTGTATACGCTGGCGGCATCCGCCGCGTCGCGCCGCGCCGTCAGGTCCGCAATGCGGGCGCTGAAATCCGATACGACCCCCATCGTGAGCTGCATCTTATTCTGCGCAAGCTGGATGGAAGCCCGCGCATCCGATAATCCTGTGTAATTGCCGCTCTCCAGCAGATCCAGCGCCGAATAGATACCCTGCTGGTTCTGATTCATCAGCGCCTCAACGTCGGCAGCCGCGCCCGCCTGGGACTTTTCCAGCACCGAAAGCTCCTCCGTCAGCTTTTCGGAGAGCGTCCGGTTCTGTGCGCTCGCTTCGTCGGCGAACAATCGCGCTACCTGCGTGCCTGCCGAGACACGCTCGCCGTTGTTCACCTGATAGCCCAGGACGCCCGCTCCCTCATAAGGAATGACCGTCTCATCCATGGCGAGCATCCCGTCGCAGCGGACGACGTCGGACATTGAATATGCCACCGCGGTCTGCGTTTGATAATTCGTACGCAGCACCTGTACCATCTGAACGCCGATATATCCGGCGGGCACGAGCATCAGCAGAGCCAAAATCAGTCCTCTGTACCGTTTTTTCTTTTTTCTTACCGGCCAGTTTTCCATATATCCGTTATTCCTTATATTTGATCGCCGCAATTTTTCTTCACATGCCCCGCCCAAAGCCGGGCGGCCGCCTCCGCCGCTTCCGGCTCCCCTGCGGGCAGCCAAACCAGGCCGTCCATCCGCCGGAACCAGGTAAGCTGCCGTTTGGCGTAATTACGGGACGCCTGCTTGAGCGCCGCCGTGCATACTTCCAACGGTTCCTTTCCTTCAAAATAAGGAAAAAATTCTTTGTAGCCAATGGCCTGCGCCGCGGTATGGTAGGCATCTCTGTTGGCATACACCAGGCGCGCCTCTTCCAGCAGCCCATGTGCAAGCATCGCGTCTACTCGCGCATCAATGCGTGCATAAAGCTGTGCACGCTCCGGCATATTCAGCCCTATCAGCAAAGCGCGGTACGGCTGCTGCGCCGGACGGGAGCGCGCGAGCCGGCAGGACATCGTCTCGCCCGTTTGCTCATACAGCTCCAGCGCACGCAGCACACGCCCATGGTTGTTGGGGTGCAGCTTCGCCGCACACTCCGGGTCCACCTGCTGCAGCCGCGCATAAAGCGGGCCGATGCCCTGCTCTATCAGCTCGGTTTCCAGCCGTGCCCGCACGGCTGGGTCTGTCTTTTCAACTGTAAAGTCTATCCCGTTTACAAGGCTGGAAATATACAATCCGGTGCCGCCGGCCACGATTGGAACGCGTCCGCGTGCCGTGATCTGCGCGATACACTCGCCTGCGTGCCTGACATAGTCCGCAACAGAGAACCGTTCTTCCGGCGGAAGAAATCCCACCAGATGGTGCGGCACACCTTTCATCTCCTCCGGCGCCGCCTGTGCAGTTCCCACACGAAGCCCTTTATAGATCTGCATCGAATCCGCCGAAACGACCTCGCCGTCCAGCAGCTTTGCCAGCGCAACAGAGAGCGCTGTTTTCCCCGTAGCCGTGGGACCGCAGATCACGATGATATCAGCCTTGTCTGCCAAACTGCTTTTCCAGCTCCTTTTTGGTGATCTTCAGCACGATGGGCCGTCCGTGGGGACAGAACGGAGGCACTCTGCCGTCCAGCACATCCTCCGCCAAGCGCAGCAGCTGTGCAGCGTGCGTTTTATCTCCCGCCTTGATGGCCGCGCGGCACGCGATGGAGTGCAGCACCCATTCTGTTTTTTCGCTGGTGGTATACCGCGGGTTGGAGACCAGCCTGCTGGCCAGCTCCACCACAAGGTCCTCCACATCCTCGGGCACGACGTCCGCCGGGACGGCGCGCACCACGACAGAATTGCCGCCGAAGTCCTCCACTTCCAGACCACTGTCCTGTAAAAGCATTTCACTTTGCACCAGTGCATCCTTTTCTTCCGCGGAAAGCTGCACCGTTACGGGCACCAGCAGCATCTGGCTGCTCACCTTCCCATACGATGCCGCCAAAGATTCATAGATAATGCGCTCGTGGGCGGCGTGCTTATCCAAAAGGCACATGTCGTTTCCCCGTTGGGTGACAATGTACGTGTCAAACACCTCGCCCACAAAACGAAGCGGATCGCGCCGCTGTTCTTCTTCCACAGGCGCAAAAGCAGTCTGATGGGGCGTTTCAGCCTCCATCTGCGGCGCGGCGGTATTTTCCGTCCCGGCTGTTTCTCCCGCCGCAAAGCTGTTCAGGGCCCGGTCCTCCGGCAGGGTCTGCACGCCCGGCGTTCCCTCCTGCCGCCGGCAGACAGTGTGCGGCATAAAGCCGACATCCTCCGCCGCGTCCTCATCAGCCCATATATCCGGCGCCTTTGCCGAACGGTACGGAACGGTAGATTCACTTGAGAGAGCAGTGAGCATTTCACTGTACGCTTTCACCTGGCCGGGCAGCGGTACGGCGGACGGCTCCGGACGTGCCGGGACGGGCCTCACCGGTGCGTCCGGAACGGCACGGGACGCCGGGCGCAATGCGCCCGGGCCGCGCGCGGGCTCTTCGGCCGGGGCGCTCTCGGACGGCTCCTTCTTCGCAGCTGCATCCGGCGCCTTTTCATCCGCCGGGAACGCCCTTTCCGCACCGCCGAAAGAAAACACCTTTTCCGTGCTCTGCGGCGTGATGAGTACGCATTTAACGCTTTGATATACCGCATCGAACACATCTTTTTCCCGGGCAAAACGCACCTCTGTTTTGGCCGGGTGGACGTTCACATCCACCAGCTGCGGCGGCATCTCGATGGAAAGCACACAGCCCGGGAATTTTCCCTGCATCATCACGCCTTTATAAGCAGCCTCCAGCGCCGCCATCATCGTGCGGTTCTTGACAAAGCGTCCATTGATAAAAAAATACTGCATGGCGCGGCTTGCACGGGCGTTTTTCGGCGGCGTAACAAGGCCGCGCACCGTGTAGCTGCCCGCCGTGTGCTCCACAGGCACAAGGTCCTTTGCAAAATCACGGGAAAGCACGGCATACGCCGCCCCCAGCAGTTTTCCGTCGCCGGGCGTCTGAAACTGCGGTTTTCCGTCCCGCACGAACTTGAACGAAACCTCCGGGTGGGAGAGCGCAAGCTGTGTGACAACATCTGCCACATAGTTGCCTTCACTGGTATCCTTTTTCAAAAACTTCATACGTGCGGGCGTGTTGTAAAACAGGTCCCGCACAGTGATCGTTGTTCCGACAGGACGTGCGGCCGGCTCGATGCCCTGTTCTTCTCCCCCGCTGATGCGGTACAGATATGCATACTCGTCCGCATCTGTCTTTGTGAGAAGCTCAATGCGGGACACACTGGCCACGGAGGCCAACGCTTCGCCGCGGAAGCCCAGGGTATGAATGCTCTCCAGGTCTTCCTCTTTCTCGAGCTTGCTCGTTGCGTGGCGGATAAACGCCGTCGGGATGTACTCGGCCTCGATGCCGCAGCCATTGTCCGCGATTTGGATCATTGCGATGCCGCCGCGTTCAACGGAAACGGAAACTGCGGTGGCGCCCGCGTCAATGGCGTTCTCCGTCAGCTCCTTTACAACCGAGGCGGGGCGCTCCACCACCTCGCCTGCCGCGATGAGTTCCGCGGTATGCTTGTCCAACACATGAATAACTGCCAATGCGCAGCACCGCCCTTTCCCGCGCGCCGGGCGCGCTTATTTTACCAGTGTCTGTTTCAGTTCATACAAAAAATTCAACGCTTCCAGCGGCGTGAGCGTTTCCACATCCACCGCTGTCAGCTTGTCCACCAGCTCGCTGGGCACGGGCGCTGCCGCGAATTTTTCAAAATTGCCGAAGTCCAGCTGCGTCACCTTATCGGCGTTGGGCGCGGTGGCCTCCAGCACCTTGAGCACTTCCTTCGCGCGCTTTGTCACCTCGCCGGGCAGACCCGCCAGCTTTGCAACCTCAATGCCGTAGCTGTCGTCCGCCGGGCCGCGCACGATGCGCCGCAGAAACGTAATGTCGTCGCCGCGCTTTTTTACAGCGATGTTATAATTCTTCACGCCGTCAATGGCGTTTTCCAAATCCGTCAGCTCGTGATAATGGGTGGCAAACAGCGTTTTGCAGCCCATGCCGCCATCCTTGTCCGCAATGTGTTCCACTACGGCGCGGGCGATGCTCATGCCGTCGAACGTGGAAGTCCCCCGGCCGATTTCATCTAAAATCACAAGGCTTTTTGCCGTTGCGTACTGGAGGATTTCGGCCACCTCGGTCATCTCCACCATAAAGGTGGATTGCCCCGCAGCCAAATCGTCTGAAGCGCCCACGCGGGTGAAAATAGCATCCACAACGCCCATGCGGCACGCCCGGGCCGGCACGAAGCTGCCGATCTGCGCCATCAGCGCAATGAGCGCCGTCTGGCGCATATAGGTGGATTTGCCGGCCATATTCGGGCCGGTGATGATGAGCATACGGTTATCGCCGCAGTCCAGCACAGTGTCGTTGGGCACGAACAGCGCACCCTTGAGCATCTGCTCGATGACAGGATGGCGGCCCTCCTCGATGATGAGCTCGTCGCCTTCATCCACAACCGGCTTTGTATAGCCGTTTTTCACAGCCACCTCCGCCAGCGCCGTCAGGACGTCCAGACGGGCCACGCCGGACGCGGTTTTCTGGATACGCGGCAGTTCGGCCGAAATTTTATGCAGCAGATCGTCAAAGAGCTGGCGTTCCAGGACAGCCAGACGCTCGTTTGCGCCCAGGATCTTGTTCTCCAGTACCTTCAGGTCCTCGGTGATGTACCGCTCCGCGTTGGCCAGCGTCTGCTTGCGGACAAAATTTGCAGGCACCTGGTTCGAAAAGGAACGGCTCACCTCGATGTAATAACCGAACACCCGGTTGTAGCCGATCTTCAGCGTGCGGATGCCCGTTTCCTCCTTGAGCTTTGCCTCCAGCGTGGCAAGGTAACCTTTGCCGCCGTGGACGATGTCCCGCAGCTCGTCCACCTCGGTGTTGTAGCCCGGGTGAATGACGCCTCCGTCCTTGAGCATGGCAGGCGCATTCTCGTCGACCGCTGCGAAGATCAGCTCCTTGATATCGGACAATTCGTCGATATCAGCCAGCAGCGCGGTGATCTCGGCGCTGCCGAAGGGCCGGGCCAGCGCCTTCAAGCGGGGCAGCTGCTCACAGGTGGCGGCAAGCGCGTAGATTTCCCGCGGAGAGGCCGAACCGTACACCGTGCGCGTCATCAGGCGCTCGATGTCAAATATCTTTGAGAGCGCGGCCGCGATATCGGCGCGGGCTACGGAATCGCCCACCAGCTCCTCCACGCCGTCCAGACGCGCATTGATGGCCGCCACGTTCACCAGAGGCTGCTCGATCCACGCGCGCATCAGCCGCTTGCCCATAGCCGTCTGCGTTTTATCCAGCACCCACAGCAGCGTACCTTTTTTCTCGCGCCCGCGCATCGTTTCCGTCAGCTCCAGGTTGGCGCGCGTGACGGGCGAAAGCTGCATATACTGCGCTTCGGCGTAATTGTGTACGGTCTTTAACCGCTCCACGCCCTTTTTCTGTGTTTCCTTTAAGTATCCCAGCAGCACGGCCAGGGCCGTGAACGCCGGACTTTCCGGCGCAAGGCCGGCCGTTTTTTCCGGGGCATCCCCAAACTGGGCGCGCATCTCTTCCATGCAGGCGTCGGGCGCGAAAGCCGCTTCATCCAGCAGCTCCACACTGCAGGCAAGCTGCTGCTTGATATACGCCGTTACTTCCTTGTAGTCCAGAATAGCTGCGTTGAACAGCACCTCGCTGGGAGAATAGCGGCACAATTCGGAGATGATCTCCGGCCCCAGCTTTTCGCCCGTGAGCACCGTGGCGTGAGCCGTGCCTGTGGAGACGTCTGCAAAGCATACGCCCGCTTTTTTCTCCGTGATATAAATGCTGGCGATGTAGTTGTTTTTATCATCCTGCAGCATACTGCTTTCGATCACAGTGCCGGGTGTCACCACACGGATGATATCCCGCTTGACGAGGCCTTTCGCCAGAGCGGGGTCCTCCATCTGTTCACAGATGGCGACCTTATAACCTTTGGCAATGAGCCTTGCCACATAGTTTTCATAGGAATGGAACGGCACACCGCACATGGGCGCGCGCTCCTCCTGGCCGCAGTCCCGGCCCGTCAGGGTGAGCTCCAGCTCCTTTGACACAAGAATGGCGTCGTCGTAAAACATCTCGTAAAAATCCCCAAGACGGAAAAACAATATCTTGTCGGGATGCTGTTTTTTGATGTCGAAATACTGCTGCATCATGGGGGAAAGCGCTGCCATATTCTGCACCGTCCTATTAAGATTCAAAACGCGCGGAGCGCGGGGCCGCCATCAGTGGCAGCCCGAACAAGAAGCGCAGCTGCCCGAGCATCCGCCCTGCTGCGGCTCCTCCACCGTCATCGGGTCGCCGCCGTTGACAGCCGTGTTGATGATGGCGTTCACATAATTCATCACAGACTCCAGTTCAGCCTTTGCCTCGTTGTAGGCGGCCATGCTCTGGTTTGCCATGATGTCGTTGTACAGCTGGTTCACCTTCACATTCAGTTCGTTGACCTTATCCTGGTCCTTGTCCGCGCTTTTGGAAAGCTCGCTGTTCAGGTCGATGCGGGCAAGATTAAAGTCTCCGATCAGCTGCTGAAGCGCCTCATCCTCGTCATTTTTTTTGCGGGTGCCCTCCAGCGCCAGATAAGCCTCTTCCCGCTGCAGCTGTGCGGCAGCCTCCTTAAACATCGTGATCGCGTCTTTCGCCATGATAAAATTCTCCTTTTATTCCCTTTATTTTTGAAGCATTTCCGATGGGGTCGCATTATTTTGCCCTGCGGCGGGCGGGTTCATGCAAGCTCGCCTTTCAGCATCGCGCCGCGCACGCCTGTCACGCGGACATCGGCGAACTCGCCCACAGGCGCGCCGCCTGCAAAATCCACAGTCATATTGTTGTCCAGACGGGCGGTAAGAGTTCCCTCCTCCCTGCCCGGGCCTTCCACCAGGGCGCGGACGGTCTTGCCCACCATTGCGCCGCCCAGTTTTGCCACCACCTGTTCCTGAATGGCAAGCACCCGGGCAATGCGCTGCGTTTTTTCCTTGTGGGGTGTGGGGTCCGGCATGCTTGCCGCTGCCGTACCCGTGCGTTTGGAGTAGATGAACGTAAACAGCTGCATGTACTCGACCTCGCGGATGAGCGCCTCTGTGGCGCAGAAGTCCTCTTCCGTCTCGCCGGGAAAGCCGACGATGATATCGCTGGAATACGTCATCTCCGGCATGCGGCGTTTGGCGTAAGCGATAAGCGAGAGGTAGTCCTCCACTGTGTATTTGCGGTTCATCTGCGCCAAAATGCTGTTCGAGCCGGATTGCACCGGCAAATGCAAATGGCGGCTGATGTGCGCGCTGTTTGCAATGGTGTCGATGAGCTCGCGCGTAGCGTCCTTGGGATGGCTCGTCATAAACCGGATGCGGTAATCGCCGGGAACAACGTCCAGCATGCGCAGCAGCGCGGCAAAGGTGATGTCTTCCGGCAGGCCCTTGCCGTAGGAGTTCACATTCTGGCCCAGCAGAGTGATGTCCTTGTAGCCCTCGGCCACAAGCTGCCGGAACTCCCGCAAAATATCCGCGCTGGCACGGCTGCGCTCTCGTCCGCGCACATATGGCACAATACAGTAAGAACAGAAATTATCGCAGCCGTACATGATGGGAAGCCAGGCGCGGAACGTGGAATCCCGCCGGATGGGCATATCCTCTATGATCTCGCCGCGCTCGGCCGGCATGCGCAGCACGCGTTTGCGCGTGGCCAGCTTTTCACACAGGATGTCGGGCAGCGTATCGATGCCGTTGACGCCGAACACAATGTCCACGAACGGATAGTGCTTTTTGAATTTCTCCACGATCTCCTTCTGCTGGGCCATGCATCCGGATACCGCGATCAACAGCTTGGGGTTCGCCTCTTTCAGGCCCTTAAGCGCACCGACGTTGCCGAACACGCGCTGCTCGGCGTGCTCGCGCACCGCGCAGGTGTTGAACACGATCAGGTCCGCGTCTTCGGGCCGTGCGGCCAGGCCGAAGCCGATATCCGTTAAAACGCCCTTGATTTTTTCGCCGTCGTTCACGTTTTGCTGACATCCGAACGAATGTACATACAGCATGGGGGGCGTATCGTAATACGCCGCGATCGTGCGCGCCGCCGCCTCGTTTTTGGTAAAGCGGATGGTCTCCATGAGTCACCTCAAATATTATTTTAGCCGCGGTAAAAGCGCCCGGAGCGGCAAACCGCCCGCGCGCCCCGCCGGGCGGCTTTATGCTAACATACTAATTTAGTATACTACTTTTTATACATTATTACAATAACAAAAGCATCCCCGCCGGAGAGAAAAATTCTCTGGAACACACAGCCGAAGGCCGCCCCTTCCGGGACGGCCCTCGGCTGTGTGTTTTTTCCGTTTTAATCACGGCTCCGGACGCGTCAGAATCAGCTCCGGATCGGTGTAATATTCATCCGCCAGCAGCTCCAGATGACAGTGGTTCCCGGTGGAATTGCCTGTGCTGCCCACACGCGCCACAGGCTGCCCTGCCCGCACCGTATCGCCCGGCTGCACCAGCAGCTCGCTGCAATGCGTCAGGCGCACGCGCACGCCAGGGTCGCCGTCCAGCGCGATCTCCACATATTTCCCATATACCCAGTACTGCGTTTCCTCGCCGTCCTCCGCGCGTGTCACCGTGCCGCTGAACGGAGCGACAATATCCGCGCCTTTCTTGGCCGCAATATCCATTCCCCGGTGATATCTGCCCACCGAACGGGAAACAAATGTATACTCCGGCACGGGCCACACGCCTGTTGTACCCGCCAGCCGCTCTTTTATCAATTCGTTGTCCGGCGGAAGCCAGGTTTCCGTGTTTTGCGGCTCAGGCTGCCGGGCCTGCGTCCGGGGCGTTGCATCGCGCGGGGCCGAAAGCTCCTGCATGGGGTCCAGCAGCACGCCGTTTCGCTCCAGCTCCAAATGGCAGTGGTTGCCGCTGGCAACGCCGGTGTTTCCCACCCGGGCAACCGCCTCGCCCGCTTTCACCGTGTCGCCGGGCTGCACCAAAAGCTCGCTGCAATGGGCATACAGTGTGGTAAGCCCGCCGCCGTTGTCCAGCCGCACATATTGGCCGTAATTCCAATCTTCCTCCGCTTCCAACACCGTACCGCCCCAAACGGCCACAATTTCCGCTCCCTCCCGCGCGCCAATGTCTATTCCACGGTGGCTCGCACCGAACTGTGTGCCGATGTATTCATACTCCGGCACGGGCCAGACCGGCGGCCGCGACGTCTCAAACGTCAATACGCCTTCGGACGGTTCCGGCGCGCTGCTTTCAGGCAGAGCAGTCCGCATCTTTAAAGCTTCCTCACCTGTTCCGGCAGGCTCCGCCGTTTGCGGCTTCGGCAAGCTGCCGCTCACTCGTTCCGCCGCTCCATCTGCCGCGCATGCCGTCAGGCCCGCCGCCAAAACAGCCGCCGCCGTGCACAGCGCCACGGCCATAAATTGCCGCGCCGTGCGCTTCTGCGGCGCCAGCACCGCTTCCATCCGGCTGCGCAGCAGCCCGGCCGGGCTTGCAAAAGCACTGGCCAGCCCGGCGGCGCGCACATCGGCGGCGGCGCACAGCATTGCAGCGCAATATTCCTTGCGCTGCGCGCCGTCCAGCCTCCGCGCCACCGCACGGTCACAGCCGAACTCGCAGGCCTCGCTCATCATACGCCGCAGCAGCCACGCGGCCGGATTGAACCAATGTACAACACACACAGCCTGCGCCGCCAGCTTGTACACAAGATGCCCCCGGCGCAGATGCATGCATTCATGTCGCAGAGCGTACTCCAGCGTTTCACCCGCGGCCCAGTCCGCGGGCAGGTAAATGCGCGGGCGCAGCACTCCTACCGCAACAGGCGTTGCCAAGGCGCCGCATGCATACAGCCCCACGCGCCGGGAAAAGCCACCGGCCTTTGCGGCATGTGCCATGCACCGCCACACTGCGGCGTCCTCCACCGGGCGCGCTTCACGCGCCAGATGACGTGTGAAACGCCTGTATTCCGCCCACAAAGCCAGCGCCGCACACAATACTCCTGCCAGCCAAAACGCCGGGACCAGCCCCCACAGCATGGATATATGTTCCTGCGGCGCAGCGCGAAGCAGCTTGTCCGCCGCCGTGGGCAGTTCCGTCGCAACGGACAGCGGTTCCGATGCAGCCGTCTCGGCGGGCAGAACCGCCCCCACAGAGCTTTGCACCGCCTGCGCGGGAGCATTCCACGCGCCGGGCAGCGCAAATGCGGGAAGCGGCAATACAAACAGACACAGTGCCGCCGTTAAAACGGGCACGTTCCATTGAATTTTTGCAAAGCGCCGCAGCGCCGGGCGTGCCAGGCACAGCAGTAAAGCCGCCGCCCCGCCCGCCGCGCTCAAAGGCAAAAAGGTCGTCCAGAAAAAACGCATCATTGGGGTTCCCTCTCTTTCAGCCACACGCGCAGGGCCTCCAGTTCTTCCGGCGGGATACCTCCGCCGTCCGCCATGCACGCAACCAGATTTTGTACGCTGCCGCCGTAGAGCTGTGCCAGAAAATCCCATGTCTCGCTGTTTTTGTATGCTTCCCGCGTCATTGCGGCAGTATAGCTGCGCAGTTTTCCGCGCTTTTCGGTCTCCAGCAGGCCTTTTTCCACTAGGCGTGACAAAAAAGTAAGCACTGTGGGCTGTTTCCAGCCCTTCTCCTGCCCCAGCGCCCGCATAATGTCCATGCCGGAAACAGGACGTCCCAGCGTCCATACGCACTCCATGATCTCATATTCGGCAGCAGAAAGCTTCATTGCAGAAAGTCCTTTCCAAATCATTTTTTACAACATGTCGTTAATACTATAATACACACCCCGCCAAGCGGTTGTCAACCGTTTTTACATTTTGTAAAAAACAAATTTCCCCGCCCGGTGTCACAACAGCCCCCCATCACATAGAATGGAGTGTGCACGCGAAGGATCCTTCTCATCATATGGCACCGGGTATCGTGCGGGGAATAGCCCGCGCTCCCGAAGTTTAGGAGGCATATTATGCAGACCATCGATCTTGGCACCATTTCCATCGGCGGGGAAGATCTGGGGGCGCCCAAACGTCCGGAACCCACGCAGGCTCCCCGTTCCCCGTTCCCCACGCGGGAGGCATCGCGTCCCGCCGCCCCCGTCGCACCGCCCGCGCCAGTCATCCGCGAGCCCGCTGTACGTGAACCCGCCTGTTCTGCGCCAACCGCCCGCGAACCGGTTTCCCGGGAAACGCCCCGCACCCGCCCTACCGAAGAATACTGCGAAGAATGCGGCGCTTCCCGTCCCTGCAACGACGACATCTATTTCGAAAAATGCGAGGACCACAAGGTCTGTCACATTGGAGACACCGTCATGGAGGGACAGGGCCGCATTCTGGACCTTACCATGTGCCTGAAGAATGTTTGTCCCGGCAAGCGCGTGGCTGTCGGCATTTCGCTGAGCGAGCTGGACCCCCGCGGCAACGAATATCCCCGCGGCATGAAAACCTTCACCGTACCCGCCCATCATCACAGCTACTGCGCGGATATTCCCGTGGAAGCCATGCGTTTTATCCTTCCTGAGGATATCAGCGTGAGCGGAACGTCCGATTCCTGCGGCAACCGCCGCCATTTTACCGCCAGGGTCGTTGCGCATTACATCGATTTCAACTCCGCTACCGCGGGGCTGTAAGCGCGCATTCACCCATCATGATAAAGGAGCTATATTATGTGCAACTCGAAATGCTATGACGTCATCTCGATTGTCGTCAGCCTTATCCTTGGCATCGTCTTTGCCATTCTCGTTTTTTTCTTTCCCACTTTTTATCCTCTGGGGTTCCTGTTCGGCTTTCTGCTCAGTCTGACCGCGCTGCTGCTCATGACGATCACCGCTTCCAGCCTGCTGCGCCAGGACAAACGTCTGAATAACTGTATCTGCGCTACGGGCAAACGGCTGCTGATCCCCGCGCTCATCCTTCTGGCAGCCTCCATGCTGGCGTTCATCTTCTTTGCGCTGGGCATCGCCGCCTTCCTCGTCTATCCCATCCTTACGTTCATCCTCTACACGCTGATCGCTTATACCTTCTTCAGCCTGTACTGCTTCCTCGCCTGCCTCATCGAAGCGGGCTGCCACCACTGCGGCTGCGAGGAATAACATCCGTTTTCAAACGCAAAACAGGCCGCG
>OMGG01000924.1_pt1 | contig 12585 bp, 10 predicted proteins | sample 1645891 | NCBI WGS metagenome assembly OMGG01 (sample SAMN05578587, study PRJEB25193) | human gut metagenome | biome: Human Microbiome; feature: human-associated habitat; material: feces | host: Homo sapiens | place: USA:Birmingham
TATAAACGGCTTTTATAATTTGGGATAAACAGAGTTGGTGAGAAAAGATGAGCTCTTGCTGGCGGAACTGGCTCAAAAGGAGTGGATGGAAGGAAGTGACTATGGGGAAAGAACAGTTAAAATCTAAAATAGAAGAACAGCGGGCCGTTTATCAGGCTCTGAAAGCAGGAAATGACGGCACAGTCCGCTATAAGGAGTTTCAGAACGGGGAATGGGGTACGGATGACGAAAATTATACGAACCGCCTGCGGTTGGCGTATTACTTTCTGTACTGTCATATCGAGGATGAAGAGACGGTTGCTTTCCTCTTTGAGGAGGAGCTGAAAGACAGGGAGCAGAATTCATTTCAGGGGATAGGGAGTACGCTTGAGATACTGACTCATCTGATCAGAAAATACAATGGGGATGGAAAGTACGCCGGTTTATTGGAGCGGGCAAAGAATGCGAATTTTGACTGCGCCTGCGGCTATGACCCGGACGGACAGATGGAGGATGACTTTGGGACAAACAGCCTGCTGGACTGTATCTATTTGTGCCGGGAAATGGAATACAGGGATGTGATGGGAAGCCTGGTGGACGAGTGGAAAAAGACTATCACAGAATGGTCCGATTCCAACCGCAGAGTGCTGATCGACTTTAACACATTTCTGAAAAGAGATGCGGAAAATGAAAAGCTTTATCAGGAACAGTTGGAGGAAATCCTGTCAGCAGAAAAAAGCAGTACAAGAGATATCATTTCCGGGTATAAAAATCTGATCCGGTATTACATATATATGTGCGATTATGGAAAGGCACTCTGTTTATGTGAAAAAGTAATCAAGACCACGGATTACGGACAGATCCGGACACTCCGGCTGTTCAAGGATATCCTGGAAGCCTGCTTTGAGGTTACGGCAAATCATAGTAAAGCAGCAACCGGCTTGTGGAACTGGTCAAAGACGGAACTACAGAAGGTGCCGCAGTCGAGCTGGTACGGAAATTTATATACAAAGGGAATTGCGGCGGCAAAAGCCGTGGATGATCCTTATGGGAAACAGTTGGAGCAGGAGTATGAAAATTTTCTTGCAAGTTTTAGGAAGTAGATAACAGGAAGGCAAACTATTTTAGCATAGAAGGATGCGCTTTTATTTCTGGAGGAAAACGCAAAATGATTGATAAATTTATAAGCTGTATGAAAGAACAGGGCTGGACTGTAGAGAGGAATGAAGAACAGAAATTCTGCCTGCCTGAGCCAATGAAAAGCCGATATACCGGCTACCCGGAAAGCTGGGTGGAATTTGTTTCGATTGTAAAAAGTATGATACGGGGAGATGAGGGAGCCTGGTTTTTATGTTCGGAAGATTATGATGTGCAGGGAGACAAGGCATGGCAATGGAATGAATGGGAACTGCTCAGCCTGGAGGCCGCAGAAAATGATGCGGCATGGAAGGATGAGATCAGAAAGTTCTGGGATAGACATTTACCTGTCTTTTTATCCTTGGAAGGCGGTTATGCTTATTATGCAATCTCCATAAAAGAAGGTAGTATTGTTTATGGCAGTGAACCGGAATTTGAGGAATGTCAGACAGTTGCCGACTCTTTTGAGGATTTTATGAAAAGGATAATCAGCGGTGAGATTCTCTTATAGAAAAGGCGAATGTGGAAATGTTGGGGAAATGCGGCGCCTGTGACGCTTTCGGAGATTTGGAATGTCATAGATGAGGTGTGGGAGAACTGGCAATCGATGTCCGGACATGGAATGTTTGGAAAGGAGGCAGATGCATATGAAGGTACGAAGATTTCGTTTTTATGCCAAACGAGAGGATCTGAAAGCTATTCTGGAAGAATTTCAAAATAAGTTCGATGTCTATTATGTGCCCACATATTCAGATGAAGGCCCTGTCTTTTTTAAGGATGCTGCCCACCTGCCAGACCTGGGAACTAATTTTTTCGGTTCCCATCAGGGTAATAAACAGATCCTCGCCTTTTCAGGAACAACCGCCTGCTCTTGGAAGGAATACAGATGGAAAGACCATGAAAAGGAAAGGATACGATATACTTCCCTTTGCGATGAAAATATAGAACGGATAGATATAGACTTAAACGGCGTGTACCAGGAAGAGGCAATCTTCCCCACGGAGATCGCAACGATGCATTATGACAACGAAACAGCAAAGGAGCTTTTTGACGGACTGAAAAAAATCGTGCGCAGGCAGTCTGTAAAAACGGTGAACGGCAGTTTTATTTGCAAAGAGGCATATAAAGACAAAAAAACATGCAGGTTCTGCACAATCGATATAAAGTCGCCGGAAGAGTATGACCTGAAAGTTGAGTAAGCAGGGAAAAGGAACCGGTTGTGAGCAGGCAAATATTTCATTTGGGAGGAGCTTTCAAAATGATGAAACAGTATGGGATCGATCCAAGGCTTGTAATTTGGATCCAAAGAAACACAGGGCATGACCTGCAGACATTCAGCGATCTGGCGAAAATGAAAGGCCTGGACAGCAGAAGGAGAAATTTTTCGTCTGCCAGAAAAATAGAGGACATACGTCTTCCTTCCTGGCTCATGGTAAAGGAGAATGATTTTTCTTTGATCGGGGAAATGAAAAAGCTAAAACAGCTGTCCCTCCATGATGTGGAGATCGACGACTATTCTTTTCTGGCCGGATGCAGATCTTTAAGTACCTTGGATCTGCAGGATACCAGCTTTTCAGATTGCCGCCTGCTGGCAGAGCTTCCGGCGCTGAAGAAAGTCCTCTTGCCTCCTTACAGCCAGTTGAAACATACGGAGGTGCTGGAACAGCTGTCCTGCCTTCGGGAGATAAAAGAAGAAAAGTCAAAAGAACCAGAGGCGGCGGGGAAGCTCTGCGGGGAGGAAACTCCTTCTGAGGGCAGTCCGGCATCCGGGGAGCCGCTGCATCTGGGAGATACGGCGCATTTGAGTATCGACGGCATGGGGATCGTCCTGTTTTCCCCGGAGGTTATGAGATATGTTGTTCCGGGGAGCGATTTTTTGACAGAAGAATTCACGAATCCGAAACAAGTGGGGGAGCATATCCGAAAAGGGGATATTACGGCTTTCTGTACCGGTACGGGAGGGAACTTTATCCTATGGCTCCGGCTCGGCTATCCGGATTCCAATGGGGAGAAAGAGTTTCCGGTGATGATCCGGCTGGCGGTGGAGGTAAGGGGCGGTTCCCTGCAGTTTTGCGACCTGTTCTGGCTGAGTGACTGGAATCCGGATTTCCCACAGGACCAGGTGCTGTCTCTGCCGGACGGTTATTATCATATCACGGCCTGCACCAGAAGACCGGAATCCGGATACTGGGGGGACGACCAGATCATCTGCCTTTATTTTAACAGGCTGGAGGAAATGCCTGAGCTTATGTGGCAGGGGGTTCCTTACCTGTTTGCGGAGGAACAGGAAGAGCCGCAGGATGTGGATGCACAGGGGCAGGATCGGAGAGAGTACATGGAAATGATCCGGCAGCTGTATGGGGTGGAAGAACTGCGGGGATACACAGAAGAAGAACTGGCTGTTGTGAAAAAATATTTTAATCCCCTTCCTCCAGTGCTGGAAGAGTTCTGGAGCAGGGCGGCGCGCACAGAGGCGATTCACAGGGTACAGGATCAGTGGATCAGGCCGGAAGATTTCGATAAATGGGACTGGTTAAAGGACGGCGATTACCTGGTGATCCTGATTGAAAATCAGGGATGCTGCCGAGTGGGAATACGAAGAAAAGACCTGACCAAAGCGGACCCTCCGGTTTATGTGGCTGCGGACAGAAAAGATGACCAAAGATGGACCTTGTGTGCCGGAACGCTCAGCGGATTTCTGAGGGCTGCCCTTGCCTATGAAGCGGTATTTGCCTTTCCTTTTCATGGGGATGAACTTATGTACTGGCTTACGGAGGAAGAACTGGAAACCGTCCGGTCCGGCCTTGAAAAACAACCCTTTGGGCTTTCTGGCTGGTTGGGGATGGATATGAGCTTTTACAGCAATGCCTCTGACAATATGGCCGTAATCATGGACTGCGGCGATCTGGAAGTGCTTTATGGAGCTGCCAGCGAGGCAGGATACAAGAGGCTTATGGAGGTTATGGAGGGACTTGGAGAAGCGATATAAAAGAATATGGGAATTGAGCAGAGTATGAAGGAAAAAAGGGGAACAGACAGCGGAGGACAGGGCAGCAGCTTATATCATGGAAAAATATGGGATAGACGCTTCGCCACAGGGATACTGGGTTCAGGGGTATCATGATTTTTTTGCGCCTTATGTCAATTCCAATGTGGTGGTATTCATGGAATATGACGGCAGGAAGTTCTGCGCAGGCATTGATGTGGATGATGAGACAATCCTTTGGGATAATTACCAGAGCGAAGAAATAGAGGCTGTCCTTCAGGAGTATTTTACAGAGCTGTATCATCTGCCGCAACCTTATAAAATAGATATTGAATTCCAACTGGAAAATGCCCCAGGATATCGTGCAGCTACACCCGCAGAATGGCGGGAGAGAGGATTTGACCACAGGAATATGGTGGATTTTTATTTCCAGGGTCAGGCAGCGGAAGAATTGCTTGCAATGATGGACCGGGTGGAATTCCAGAGTTTATGTAAAGATTTACATAAACTCTGTTATGTATAGTTGTTTATTATGTAAAGTCAGCTCTGGCAATGTAATTAGTCAGGGCTCTTTTTTTCTTTTAACTTAGCATAAATATATGGTAACTTCAAGTTGTAACTGAAGAAAACTTATACAACTAAGGAGGTTCCATATGAACAAAGAACAGTTTCTACACACCAAAAAATCCCTGTTGGAAAAAATGACACAGGACAACTACAGTGATGGTATGCTCAGAAAATACGACTGGCTTATCAGTCATTTTGAACATTACTGCGAGAAAAACGACATTGCTGAAATAACGCTTTCTTCCGCTGCTGATTTTATAAAGGAATGCTTCGGGTTTGAAATGCTGGCTGCCACGATCCCACTTCAGTCCGCCATCAGGTATCCGCTGCTTTCTTTTTTTGAATTCAGCCGGAACGGCAGCTATGCTAAAAGGCACCAGCCCCCGAACTCTGTTGATATTCCGCTATGCTTTTCCCCTTTATTTGAGGAATACCGTATCTATATAGACGGATGCGGGTTTAAAAGGGGGACACGCTTAAAACGCCTCCTGATATTTGCAAAATACCTTTCATTTCTGGATGGTATAAACCTGCATGATACACGGAATGCGACAAAACAGACGGCATATGATTTTATCAGCTCAATGAAAGACCTTGCGCCTAAAACAGCCCGGGGCTACAAAGCCCAGCTTAAATCTGCACTGGACTGGCTGTATGACAACCATTATTCGACTTTTTCCGGAAACCAGCTTCTCCCTGCCATTCACTGTGAAGACAGAAGCAGCCTGATATCTTATTATTCCGCGGATGAGGTTGCACAGATCCTCGATTCGGTCGATACATCCACACCGAATGGGAAACTGGAATACTGCATTCTGTGCCTTCTTGCGTATCTTGGCATCCGGGCAAGCGACATTGCCGCATTACGCTTTGAAAATATTAACTGGAACATCGGTACTCTTTCATTTACACAGTTTAAGACAGGAGATCCGCTGACGCTTCCCCTGCTGGATGAAGTAAAATACCCCCTGGCTGATTATATAAAAAATGCGCGGCCGGACAGCCCTGACCCAGAGCATGTATTTATAAAACGCCGTGCGCCATATGCCTGCTATCCTGATGGTAACGGAATTTATGCCGTTGTGAGCAGGTGCATTAAAAAATCCGGCGTTGATATCAAGGGGCGGCATTTTGGCCCGCATGCCCTGCGGCATTCGCTGGCAACAAACCTCTTATCTGAAAATGTTCCCATCAGCGGGATATCGGACATACTCGGACATGCCAGTACCATAACTACGGAGATATACCTTACAACAGATGAAACGCATCTGAAAGAATTATCCCTGGAGGTGCCTGCCAATGAGGGATGAGACTACTTTTAACTTCTCCGGTCCGTTCAGGGATGTCATGCCCCTGTATATCAAATACAGGCGTTCTCTCGGCTATAAGGTAGCGGAATCCGAGTTATACAGAATGAAGGAACTGGATGTGTTTTTTGAACACCACGGAATAACAAAACCTTGCATCTCCAAGGAAATGTATGATAAGTGGACGTCCTTAAGGGATGGGCAGCGTCCTGTAACGATCTGCAAGAGACAGGCTTTTATACGGGGGCTGGGGCGGTATATGTCCGCATCCGGTTATCAGGATGTCTATACAGGTGAAGACGATAAACGCTGCTTTGAAAGCGATTATATCCCTTATGTATTTACCAGGGCTGAAATAAAACGGATATTTTCAGAAATGGACAGTGCCTGTCTTAAAAAGCCGTCTTTCCTGAACCATTCTTTCCGTCTGATCGTATCCTTGTGTTACTGCTGCGGGCTGAGGAAATCAGAGGCGGTATCCCTGAAGATAAAAGATGTTGATTTGCACACAGGTAAAATCAATATCTTAAACAGCAAGAGAGATGTAAGCAGGATAATTATTGTGTCCAACTCGCTGCTGGAAGTAATGAAAAAGTATTACAACGATTACTGCACGGCTTATGGGCAGGATGACTGGCTTATCCAGAATTCAAAAGGCGGGGCTTATTGTAAGGCCACTCTTTACAAGCTGTACCACAAACTGCTGGAAAAAGCAGGAATCCCTGAAAGGAGCGACGGGAGAATCCACCGCCTGCATGACATGCGGCATGCCTTCTGCGTACATACCCTGGAACAGATGCAGGCAAAAGGTTTTGATTTATACACTTCCCTCCCCCTGCTGTCAGTGTATCTTGGACATAAACATATCACGGAGACAGAATACTACCTGCGCCTTGTGGACGAATGCCACAGTTCCATGCTGGATCAGTCCGCACGGTATTGTCCGTCCATTTTCCCAGAGGAGGTAGATGATAATGAAAACTGACAGTTTTGCGTACCATGTCACAAAATATTTTTCCGATTACCTGCCGAACCAGACAGCGGCATCACCAAATACAATCCATTCCTACCGGGATACGTTTGTACAGCTTTTAAACTTTTTCAAAAAAGAAAAACACGTCCTGCCGGAAAAACTCAGGTTTTCTGATTTTACATCTGAAAATGTGGAAGAATTTCTGTGCTGGCTTGAAAAGGAAAGGGGAATCGGCGCCTCTACAAGAAACCAGCGGCTTGCTGCAGTACATGCTTTTTTCCGGTACATCCAGTACAGGGAGCCCGCCGGATTTGAGCAGTGTGCAGGAGTGCTTGCTGTCCCTTTCAAAAAAACACCGTCTCCATCTGTTGATTATATGAGCCTTGAGGAAATGCAGGTCCTTTTTTCGGTTCCGGATCAGACAGACCAGAAGGGGCTGCGTGATCTGACAGTCATGCTGGTCCTCTATGAAACAGGGGCACGCGTTCAGGAACTCATAGACCTGCAGGCCGCAAGTTTCCGGTTCGGAAGCATTAACCAGGTGCAGCTTCACGGAAAAGGAGATAAAAGCCGAATCGTACCGATAAATGCCAGGGTTGCGTCTGTCACACAGAAATATATAAAACGGTATGGCCGCATCCAACCGGATGCCTTGGTTTTTACCAACCGGACAGGCGGGAAGCTTACGAGGGCAGGAGTCCAGTATATCATTGATAAAAATGTGGCGCTTGCCCGCAAACAGCATCCGAATCTGTTTACAGGTAAGATCACAAACCATTCTTTTCGGCACAGTAAGGCAATGCATTTGTTAGAAGCAGGTGTAAATCTTGTATATATCAGGGATTTCCTCGGACATTCATCCATAGTGACAACCGAGGTATATGCCAGATCGAACCCCAAAATCAAAGAAGAACATCTGCGAAAAAACAGTGCTTCTCTTGAAGTGCAGGAAAAATACAGTGCAAAAGAAAAGGATGATTTAATGAACTGGTTGAAAAAATCGCTTTAATGGAATAAAATTTTATGTAAAGAAAAATGATTCTGGACTCCTTTGTTTAGCAGGTGTTCAGAATCAGCTTTACATAACAAACAGCTATACATAACATAATTCCTGGTTGTCCATGGAGCGGCCGCTTATCTCACTTTCATTCGAGGCTGGGGACTGGCCAGTCTGTGAAGGGGGCTATGTTGAGTGGAATCTGCGAGTGTATGCTTCACCAGAAGCGGAATGGGTAGACCGTTCTGAGGAATATCCGGATATTGCAGGCTTCCCATATTTCAGGGAGTGGAGGCGGGCCTGCCTTAATAACAGGGGAACAAAGGAGGAAGAACTGTCAGAAGAATCCTGGGGATTTCATTCCATGCAAAATGAGGGGATCATGGTTATATCAAGGCTTCCTTTTGAAATAGAAGATATCCTGTGCATCAGTGAAGGCGCAGAGGAATGGAATGTAGACCGTGGAAACAGTGAAACCCAGACATACAAACTTATATCGGATGTGTATGAAGTGACAGAAAAAAGCCCTGACAGCAATTATGCAACGGTAATGCATGTGTCGGAAGATTTCATGGACCAATATGAAGGAACCCTGTACATACTCAGCAGGAATCGGGAAACAGGGGAAGTAAAGTTCGTGAAAGATATCTTACCACAGGAAAAACTGGATTTATTGCCAGAGGATGAATTTGACAGAGATTATAAGATACATTCCAATGGGACATGTGGCATGAGCGCAGGCTTTCAGTATGCAATAGCAGAAAGAAAAGGGAAGGCAGGAGAATAAAGATGGGATTTCAGGACGAGATGAAACAGATGTTTCTGCGCGTTGCGGCGGGGGAAATAGAACCGGAGGAGTGGGAAACATGGTGGAACAGCAACAGGGTTAAGCTGGAAGAGACACTGAACCAGGGAGACAGAGGGCGGATCATGCCCGCTTTATGGAGCGCGAACTATTACTGGATGACAAAGACGCAGGGCGGTGTTGCCTACTATTTCCATGCCCAGGGCCGCCCGGTGAAGACCTCTGGTTATTATGAGGAAAAAGCACGGGAGGAGGAGATCCGTGAAAGACAGAGAGCCATGGAAGCCTATCACAGGAAGACGGCGCCTGTCAGGCGTCTCTGGGAGGAATATCTGGAGAAGCATCCAACGGAATCCATTTCTTTTGACTGGAAGAACCTTTTGGGGACACCGCCCGGCCAGAAACCGGCGAAGGTTTTCGGCTATAAAAACGCAAGAACAACCGAACAGTGGAAAGAGTGCGGGGAAGAGCTGAAACTCCGCTTAAAGGAGAACCTGCAGGCAAAGATCGCTCCTCTGGCAAAGGCATACGGCATGAAAAAGGCAGGCCCCAAAACTTTTGTGCGGGAAAAGAACGGTCTGGTATCCCGGATTCAGTTTATCGGTTATTTCAGGGGCGGCGGGTATGAGGAGATGTACTGTTATTTCTGTCCTGTATATGCCATACAGTACGGAACTTTAGGCCTGCCGGGTCACATCAGCCAGGGAGAATATTTCCAACAGGTGAAAAGAGACTGGGGCGTGATCCAGTATGGCACAGTAGCCATTGATGCCGCCATGGTGGAGAGTATCAACAGAAAATTTGACGATATCCTGACATTTCTGGCCGATGGCGTGCTGCCGGAGTGGCAGAAGATTGACAGCCTGGAGACCTATTTCGCGAAGGAACGGCAGGACTATCTGAAAGCTACGGCGAGGGGACCGAAAAATCCAAAGAATGGACGGCCCATGTGGAATCTGGATACAGAGGGAAAGCCGGACCCCTGGCGGGCGGACGACTATCTGTTTGGTGTGTGGGATCTGCTAACTGGAAAGGAAATAGAAGGATATGCGCATCTTGAAGAATGCGTGAGACATAATTCTGAGTATATGGAAACCCGTTTAAAAGAATTTCCCAACGCCTGCAGTGATCCGAGAGACGCCATGGCGGTGATGTACCGCAATGCGCAGCTCTTTCTGGAGACAAAGGAGATTTCGGATACACAAAAACGCCAGAACGCAATCCGGGAGACCTATGAGGAAGTCTGTCTGTTCATGCGGTATTACCACGGCCTGGCCAAAAAGACGGAAAGATCCTGATAGAAGGATTTTAAAGTTTTATATACCATGTACAGAAATGAAAGGGAAATGGAGATTTTTGATGATGGACGAGAAAAAAGAGCAGCTTGAAAAGGTTCGCAGGGCATTCCGGGATCCATACCTGCGGGGATGGATTCCGAACTATCTTTTGACAATACTGGAACAGGGGGAGGATACCGAAGATATCCTTTCAAAAATGGAGCAGGTCATGCCAAAGTATTGTGTTCTCCGCAAATTTGAGACGGAAGAACAGCAGAGCCTTGACGAGGGGAGCGAGAGACAGAACGACTGGAGGAGCCTGCTGTTTGAATTAAGCCCCACTGTCAGGACATTCTGGGCGGAAAAATATAACCACTATATCAATCCTAACGGGAAATACCAGACGCTTCTGGGTTTTACAGATATGCGGGAACGATTTTTGCAGGCGTCTCACGAAAGCAGTGTGGAATTGCTCTACCGTATTGGCTGGAAACCGATGGATACCATGTGCGCATACCTGTTAAGCATGACCACAAACCGTATGTACAGCCTCTCCCCTGATGCGGTAAGGGAAGCGGTCAGGCTGGATGGGGAGATGGCAGTTCGGCTTCTGGATAAAAAGGTGCTGGGAGAGATGATCGTCCACCATCATTCGTCCTATCAGGCATGGTGGCAGAAGATATGGATGGAATTTCTCTATCTGTTCTGTGATTTTGACGATCAGTCATTCCTGCATGCGGAGCATAAAACAAAAAAACTGAAGCAGCAATGCCAGGTCGTCTGCGAGAGGCTTGGGAATCCGGATTATGAGAAGATGGAACTGGAGAAAGAGCTGCGGGCCTGCGCTTTGCTTCCCACGCAGGAGGAACCGGACGATGTTTCCGATAAAAAATTCATAAAAAGGCAGAAGTCGGCTCTTTTGCGTGCCTTTGTCTGCAGCTATCTGTGGTGCTGCTCTGACTGGAAGAAGATGAAGGAGCATCCGGCCGGTCGGGCAATATCGCGGAACCTTCTTTGGGGATATTACCAGGATGGGGAGCTTCAGACCGTATTTGCCCTGAGAGAGGACGGAAGTGTGTTGGATGAAAAGGGGGAGATGGTTCCCCCGGAATCTGTTTCTGACAAAACGGGCAAAATCGGGCTGGTGCATCCGGAGGAACTGACAGAAACAGAGCGGAAGATCTGGAAGAAATACGCAGGAAAAGAGAAATGGAAACAACCCTTTCCACAGCTTAAGATACCCGTGTGTCAGGGGCAGCATGACCTTTCCGCCCTTTCCGGCGTACAGGTAACCGAGCTTTTCCTGATCACTGCTGCAGGAAAATGGGGATTGTACCAGGGGAGCGACAGAAACAGGTATATATCCTACCATATGGCGGATCTGCTGCATGGGTACGGCGCACAGATGGTCTTTGACGGTATCTGGAGGGGACCGGAATACGGGCCGGAAATCATTACGGCGGAAAAGGTAGTCTTCTACCGATTCCGACATTTCCTGCTGTGGGAGCATGTGCCAGAAAGCCTTGTCTGTGCCCCGGAGGAACTGCCGGTGCGCTTTGTATCCACCGCACTGGCGGCTTTCCGTGCAATCGTTGGAAGGGGCGAAAAAAGAGAATGATATAGAGGCGTTGAATTACTGAATGCAGATGGAAACAGCAGATTTTGAACATGTTCAGAGGAGGCGGAAAGAAATGGCTGGAACAGGACAGCCCGCATGGGTGAAGCGCATCTTAAAACTTTTGGAACAGGCAAGGGCAAAAGATCCGGATTTTGCGAGGTTCGGAGCATACAGCCATCAGTATAAGCTGGCGGCGCCCGCAGGTGAGGAAGCAATCCGGAAATTTGAGGAGCAGCAGGGCGTTCGACTGCCGGAAGAATACCGGGATTTTCTGATGTTTATCGGAAACGGCGGCGCAGGCCCTTATTATGGACTTTACGGGCTGAAGGCGTTGGAGGATGACCTTTCTGATTCCCGCGGTTTGCGCCGGTGCCGCTCTCTGGAAGAACCGGTAATCTATCCGAAGATGAGCGAGGAGGAATGGGACAGGATCGTTAATCCGGAGAGCAGACGGAAAAGGGAAGAAGTGTATCCTTATACGGGTGTTCTGCCAATCGGCACCCAGGGCTGCACGCTGATGACGGGGCTTATGCTTACCGGGCCGTACCGGGGACAGGTAGTGTATTATGATAACGATTTCTGCGGCCCACCATTTTTTGTGCGGGAGAAGGGGTTCCTCTCCTGGTATGAACGGTGGCTTCGGGAAGTGATTGCAGGCTATAATGACGAGGAATGCGGATTTGGGCTGAATGTGGACGGGAATCCCAGGCAGTTGATGGAGCTGTATGAACAGACAGAGGACCCGGAGGAAAGAAAAGAAATCATTGACAGCTATTATAAGTTTGAGACATTGCCGGGAAAGCAGAAGACGTATTTTAAGCAGGCCTGCGCTCAGGAAACGGACATGGAAGTGCGGATGAAACTGATCAAAATGCTGGTTCGTTTCCATGTGCCGGGAATGACAAAAGAGATTGAAAAGCTGTCAATGATTTCTTTTCT
>OMGG01000941.1_pt1 | contig 12390 bp, 18 predicted proteins | sample 1645891 | NCBI WGS metagenome assembly OMGG01 (sample SAMN05578587, study PRJEB25193) | human gut metagenome | biome: Human Microbiome; feature: human-associated habitat; material: feces | host: Homo sapiens | place: USA:Birmingham
ATAATCAACGTCACCAGATTACATCGGAATTTTTCTTCCAATTTACAAATCTGCTGGGTGGTAAGCTTAAGTTTGTAATCTTCTCCACCAACAGTCCAATATGCAAAAGCCTTTCTTCTTTTCTTAAGTTCCTCAACTGTTTCAACCTTTTTCTCGGCCTCGTTCTCTTCGTCCATTCCAAACTGTCCCATATTCCATTATCCTCCTTATTATTCAGGGTCCGTCACGGTCAAATCGCTCTGTAATGATATAGCAAGGTTAAATTCAATCACACCATTTACTCCGCCGCCAGTTCTTTTTACGGATACCTGTCCGTCAAATTCTGTTTTAGTGCCATCAATCAGCGTTTCCTGGAATGACAATACCTCTCCCGCATCCTGTGCCGCCCTCATGATGCGATATGGGCAATCGGCTTTGGAATTATCATACTTAAATTTGTATGTAATATCACCGGCATCACCAATACCATTCTCGTATTGCTTATTTTTGTCAGTCAGACAAGTATTCTCTACCTTTTCTGGTTCAATACCCATTTCCGGGATTTCTTTAAGCCCTGGAAGGTCTGTAAATGTAGAGCCTCCTGACTTCTTATATCCCAATTTCGCGCCATTAGCTAACATCCAATTCTCCTTTCTTATATGTCGTGATAGACCTCTTTGGTATTTACATCAATCACCATTTCATATCTCATCTGTTTGTGCTTTCTTCCACTTGGGTCATCCACATCCTGGCATCCTGTACGCAATAGGCCCAGCTTTTCAATTGCAGCATCCACAGCAACAGCTGCAGCAGTTGTACTTTTTCTGTGCCATATATCTATCCGATATCTGATATAGGCCTTCTGCTCTCTCATATCTGTATACTCTACAACCTTGTTATCTTCTTCCATATACTGAATGGATAAATCCTTCTCCCAGTCTTTAGGATAACAGTCAGTTACGTTATCTGTAACAGTGAGGAGAGCAGCATACACCTCGTCCTTAACATTAATCATCATTCACACACCTTCCTTAATTCGTGTTTCAGGGCCTTTTCCATCCTTTCAACCACCTTGTCCTCATTGTTTTTCAAGGCAGGATACATAAAAGGCTGTGCCGGCTGCCCTGTACACTGGTAAAACCGGCCATCTGGTGTATCCAGGTAAAACCAGTGATATTCTTCCGCTGCTTCTTTGTCAACCTGGCTTTCATGTATCCACCAGGGAGACATGGTATAGGCCGGACTGGCTACAGGGGATATCCCGGCATGGTTGGCAGCTCCCTTCGGTCCTGTTCCCATCTCAACGTACATAGCGTATGCTTTGTTGGTATACACAGTCCCAATAACCCGGTCGTCCATACGCTCAGTCATGGACTTGATACTGTTTCTTAATTCACCCTGCCGGACAGGACACAAAAGCTTTGCTTCTGCCTGTATGCGTTTGGCCTGCTGTCCTACCAATTGCTCTATTTGCTGGTCGCAGACCTGTTCCAATGCAGCAAACTTCCTCTCCAACTCCTTCTGGCCTTGTATCATAACTTTTCCACCTCCAGGGTCAGGAACCGGTATGGATATATGGCAACCACCTTGTAATCCGGCTCCGCGCTACCGTCAACACATAAGCATATCCCATCATTGGCCGTGATGACCGGGCCGTCCTTGACTGCATAGCTTACCTTACCTGTTCCCGGTACTTCCTTATAGGTCCCCTGGATTCTCAGGTTGCGGATATTTGGCAGACGCTGCCCATACATCTCTGCCTGTACCTTCCCGCCTGCCGGCCACTCCTCGGCCTTAAAGGATACTGCTGGGCCATATTCCAAATATGAGCTACCCTCGCTATCCTTTTTAGGTATTGCCTCCCGGTGATGGTACGTTCCCAGCCTGCTCCGTTTTAGTCTCATACGTCTTGCCTCCTATCCTTGCCAGCCTATACCTGTCCAGCGTGTCATAGATGTGCTTTGGGGCATTATCAAAACTATATGATTCTCCGCCGCCGCTCCGGCTGGCCTCGCCCTCTGTACCCATACGGTTTAGGGCAATCACGGCCAAGTCACGTACTGCCTTCTCCAGACCTGTCACAATCTTTGTACGGCCTGTATAGGACAGCACAAAGGCTGTGGCCTCCTCCAACAAAAGGGAGAGCAATATATCATCACTCTCCCCTGTCAGCTTTTTCAGCTTTTCGATATCAGTCACATGGATCATCTCCTTAACCATTGGTTATCAGTCGGGCAATCGGAAGGGCCTTAGGGTCAAACTTAATTTCCCAATTGGCCTTTGCAAAAAGCTGTGCATCCGTTGGGGATTCCGTCCAACCAGAGGAGGGGATTTTAAAGCTGAACCCGTTTGGATGGAGGGTTTCCCTCATACGTGTGATAAGTTCATCCTGCCCACCATTTTTCTTGGCTTCCCTCACTGTCTCTACAGGTACATCTACCCGGCCCTTAGCAGTCCTGATTACACCATTGCCGTACAAATAAGTGGTGTACTGTTTCAGGTCCTTATTGGCGCCATCACCACCTACAGCAGTACACGGTACTCCATCATCAATACTTACCGTGTAACCATTTACAGATGCAATGTTCATTGGTCTTTGGATACCATTAGCATCCGTATATTTCCAATATTCCAGCAACTGTTTATTCTCCAATGTCTTTGCAACATTGGAATGCATGATAGCAAGTGTGAACTGGTCCTTATGGTCCCCACATGCCTCGGTTGCAAGGTCATTTAAATCTGTCTCCTCAATCTTTCTCGGCTCCGCTGTGTTGGAAGTCAGTGTAAGAGAATGAGTATCAGACCATTTCTTTGGATTCCCGCTTGCTCCAGTAATTCCAAAGATGGCATCTGTAATTCCTATCATCCTTTTCTGGCGCCTTTTCTGCCAATACCTTGAAATGGTTGATACAATGTGTCCCATAGGGTCAGAACCAGACAACTCTGCGGTAAAGTTCCGCGCGAAGAATCCTTTTGCACGGCCATACACCACGCCGGTCTGGAACCCACCGCCAGCCTCCTCCACAGTAATATCCGTCTGTCCGTCATAGTTCAGGTCCTCTCCATCCAACGTGTTGTAAAATGGTATGGTGTATATATTCCCTCTCCCCTGAATCATCCCATCGATTGTTGAATCCTCAACCACCGCGCCGGACTCTATCATGGCTGTCAGATACGGGTCCGGTGCCTCCCTCCACATATCCAAAAATAACTCCTCGTCAAATGCTATTCCAAAAATCGTTCCTGGCATAAATTATTCTCCTTCCTTATTTCCCAGCGAGCTGCTTATACAGCTCTGGGTTGTTTGTTTTTAATTCAAGCCGCTCCTTATAACCAAGCTTTACAAACTGTTCCTTTGTGACTGTTTCCTCTGGAGGTGCCTTCTTTGGCGGTTTCCCGCCCTCCAGCTTCTTGTCTACTTGGGCCTGTACCGCCTGCGTAAATGCTTTTTCCAATGCTGCAATGGATTTATTACAGCTATCCGCATCGGTATAATTAAGCAATTCTGCAAGAGAGGCAGGCAAGTCCTTTTCTGCAAGAGTATTCTTAGCTTCTGCCATCAGTTCCCGGCGCGTGATGTCCGCTTCCCGGGCTGCCAATGCCCTCTCCTGCTTCTGCGCAAGGTACTGCGCTTTCTCCTCCTTTGTCATCTTTGCAAGTTTCTCGGCCTCTGACAGCTTATCATCAGTAAGCGCCTGCCATTTCTCCTGTGCCTTTGCAAGGGCAGTATCAATCCCCTTCTGCACCCTACGGTCAAACTCGGCCTGATAATCCTTGTTTTTTAGGATATCATCAAAACTCTGTGGGGCTGGGTCTGGTCCCGGCTCCGGCTTTGGGTCTGGCTCAGGTGTTGGCGCGGGTTCTGGCCCCGGTTCTGCAAAAAGCTGTAAGTTCATTTTCTGATACATTGGTTCTCTTGTTCTCATAGTCTCTATCCTTTCCGCCCCAGCCTGTTCATTCGCCCAGGCCGTTGCATAAAAATAACACCCAGGATAATCCTGCGTGCCTTTTCCTTAGTTATTCCAATTAAAATACCACCAGCCATCATTAACCGGTGGTATCAAAGAACTGCGTTAGCTCTATCTCACTCTTTATATATACCTCATTAATAAAATGGTCACTATATACCTTAATTATATCTCCTGCATAATCATATATTTGTATTAGTGTACCATCCACATCTTCCAACAGCTTCTCCTTAGATAGTGGGGCAATATTCTTTTCGATAGCAGCACACTGCTTTTGGAATATCTCGTCGTCTGCTGCATTACATATATAATACTCAAACATATTATCACTCCAATCCCAAGGACTTATTAACCTGCTTGTTTGTCTTTCTGGATGTTTTAATGATGTCCTCGACAGCCTGCTCATAGGTCATTCCCTTACGTTCCATTTTACTGTCTATCAATTCCTCGAACGTCTTATTAGGCTGCTCCTCATCCAGCTTACGCCGTGTTTCCTGGTCACGCATAAGGTCCCTTGCATTTGTCCTGTTTTCATTTCTGAGACGGCAGGCCTGCTTTGCCTGTTCCTCAACGGGAAGGGTCTTGTCAATCATCCCCGGAATCTTCTCATCATGGGCCTTATACCAAATGCGTGTTTCCTTGTCACCTAGTTTTCCAACCAAGCCGCTCATTTCCGAAAACTCCATCCGGTTTATACGGTCCTGTTTTCCATCCTTAAGCGCGTCCCATCTCTTACTATCATTATACTTCATATCCTGAAATTTATCAAAGGAATCAGGCATGTCTTTTCCGTATATCGCCCTATACTTATTAAACTGCTGCTGGTCCGTCCTGCGGTTTTTCAGCATTGTTTCCTTCTGTTCCGCCTCTGGCCTTCCCTTGACATTCCTGCCGTACCACTGTTCATAAGTCATGTTGGCTGGAACGGTTTCATTTTTCCCGGTTATAGGATTCTTGGCTCTGCGCTGCATCTGCGACAATTCCTCGTCTGAGATATCACAGATAGTTGTAGACCGGCACCACGGATGCATAGGAGGGCAGTTAAGTCCTGGCTGCTGCTCTGACACCTTAAACCGTTTACCATCTAATCCCCGGCACACAGTTGACGTCTTAAGGTCCAGGGTCGCCACGTAGATATATGTCTCAATTCCACATTCATTATAGGACTGCATCTCCATCTGATTAGCCAGGTTGCAGGATTCCGTTCGCACCAGCCTCCGAGCATTGCCGGCACCCTGGGCATACTTATTGGCTATGATTTCAGCCACCTCGCCGTCAGTCCGGCCAGTTACCAGGTTGATAAGCAGCTCCTGTTTGAGGTCCTGTGCAAGCGCCCTGGTGTTATGCCAGATACGCCCTGAGTAATTGGTGCCGGACCACCTGCTGTTGATTACCTCATCAATAGCCTTTGGGTCAATGGTGGCAAAAGAAAAACCCAGCCCCGTCCGTTGCTGGATATCGAAAATGCTCCTATAATATGCCTCGTTGGCAAGGTCCACATAATGGCTGGTGCTCCTAACCTTTTCCTGCTTATAAATCTGCTGCATGGTCAGGTCAATCTGGTTCTGGAGCTGTTGGAACCGTTCAAGCCGTGCCTGGAATGCTGGGCTTTCCAGTTCTACAAGGATATCCGCTGCTGTCTGCCCCCTTCCAGGTGCCCTTAATGCCTGTTTCAGCTCATCCAACGATGTCTTGTCCTTTAAGTCATTTAGCAGTCTATATGCCTCCGCGTCTGTCAAGTGATGCTTACGCTTGTACCGCTCAAATATTTTATCCAGCTCATGGCTGATATACCCGGATGCTTTTTGATACAACTTTGCGATATCGTCCGCGGTATCTTCGGCTGATTGCATATATTCAAACATCCGCTGGGCCTTTCGGCGCTCCCAATATGACAGACTACTCATCTACATCACCTGGGGGACTCCCATCATCCAGCGGCGGTTCGTTGCTCCCAAGGCCAAACATTGCTCGTTGTTGTTTCACGGCCTCCTCGGCCTCCTTCGTAACCGCCTTGACCTCCCCGTCCACATCTGTCACGAATGGTATTTGTGATAGCAAGGTTTTCTTGCTTACCTTGCCCCACAGATTTGCGGTTATCTGGCTTATTTCAAGCAAGTTCTTCGGCATTGCCCTTGTGAATACCGGGCTTATTCCGGTTGTATCCACATTGATGCTTCTGGTTTTAAGGAAATTTGTAAAGAGCCGGATACGCTTCCTGAGCCCCTTCTTATAATATCTCGTCTTGATTTTCGTGATATTCTCCATCCCCAGCAGCTTGAACTCCATTGCCACACCAGATACATTCCCGGCAAAGGATTCGTCCGTCATGCAAGGAATATGGGAAAACTTATGGATATCCTGCTCAATGGCTCTCCTGAGAATCTCAATTCCAGATTCATCAAATGTACGGGTAACATACTCCATCTTTCCACCGTCTGGCATTTCTACCATCTTTTTTTTCTTTAATTCCACCATTGCCTTATCGGCCCCTGTCTCCCCGTTTTCATCTTCTTCATCGTCCCCAAGAAGCGTACCATAAACTGCCAGTATCGCATCAATAAACTGTGCCTTGTCATTCACCCGGTCTGACATTATAGTGTTATAAGCATCAATCAGGGGTATCTGCAACTCGAAATCACCCATAGCAAGCTTGTTATTCTGGTATTCGACAATGGGTACATCACCATAAAAGTGTGGCTCTGGTTCCTCGTTTACGGCCTGTGGCTCGTCCCTATCAAGTATGGTCATTACATACTTATAATTCTGAGTACACACCGTTGCCATATACGCTGTAGGCTTATGGTCGGTATCATCCTTCCTGGCATAATAATAGACAGCAAATAACTCGTTCTCCTCAATGGTATCGTCATGCACCATAAATGTATTAAGTGGTGACAGGTTCTTGATTGTAGGAACCGGCTCCCCTTCCTTCGTGTATACATACTCATAGGCCCGCCCATAGATTGACAGGTCAAGGCCGTTGTCTCCGTCTACCTCATCCACACCTGCATCTTCAAATGCATCAAGGAGTGGTTTTATATCCTTGTCGGAATTGTATGTCACTGGATTTCCGATAAAATAACTGCTGGCTGTATCGCTGATATCCTTAGCATGATTACATACCAGCCGGGTGTCCGGTCCATCCTTCTTTTCCCCTTCCAGTATCTTATGCTGCCCCTCGTAATACTTCAAGTTCTTCCGCATCCTTATGACCAGTTGCTGATGTTTCATAATGAGGTGGAGGATATCCTGCTTGTTCAGGTTCAGCTCATCGTATTTATCACCTGGATATGTAAATGTGTATATAGCCATCACCTCCTTTAATAAAATCCGTAGCTGGATTTGTTCTTGATTTTTGCCCTATTGTTATTAAGGACCATATAACAGAAATAGCGTACCGCATCCATAGCGTGGTCATGCTGCTTTATCGGTGCATCCTCTCCCCGGTTAACGGCCTTCGCATCCCATATGTATGATGCAAATTCTTTTATGGTATTAACACATGAGGCGCTGAATGCAATCTTTTCCTGATTTAACAATGTACCTACCAGACGTATCCCGTCCTCCACATCATTTTTTGCTTTGAGCACCGGATAACCAGCCTGCCTTAATGCCGCAATGAAGGAAGCTGCCGATGGGTCAACAATGACACCCTTAACTTTTATCCCTCCAAGGAATGCTTTGAAATCACTGACATATTCTGCATCCGTTCTCTGCTTTGCATTATCCCGGCCAGAATAGTAATACTCCCTGATGCAATACCATTTCCCATCCACACCGCGGTTCCACAGAAGAAATACTGTTGCATTCTGGGTACCGTAGTCAATGCTTACATATCTCCCAGAATTGTATAAGTTGGCAATTACCTTTTTAACATGCTTATCCACGTCAAACATATCGTAGATAATGCCTTCTGCCATTGCCCACAGCCCCAGGATATAGCGCTTGTAGAAAACACCGCTGTAACTTTCCCTATACCTGGCTTTAATCTCTTCTGACAGGCTCAGGTTGTCATCCATGGTAAAATGGACATACAACAGCTTTTTTAAGGATATCTCCTGCTTCTTCTCTGCTGCTTCCTTACGCTGCCGTTCTACATTTGATTTCCCCAGATATCCCACTGAACGGTCAATCCAGTTCGTTTTGAACCAATGATAAGGGCCGTCCGGGTTGCAGTTAAACCAGTATTTGCTTCCATCAACGGAGCATCGGCCGGTTGCCTGATTAACAAATGATTCCGGCATCAAGGCCACCTCATCACAAAACAGGCCCGCCAAAGTGATACCCTGTATCAGGTCCTGGCTGCGTTCATCCTTACCTCCGAATATGTAAAAATTATTGGTTACACCATTCCGTGATATCTCCACCAGATTGTCCGCCCGGTGGTCCATTACTTTATATCCGCGGCTCCGTAGCATGATTTTAAGCCAGAACAACACATTGCGCCGGAAGGAGCCAATGGTCTTTCCACACATGGCGAAATTCTGGCCAGAGAATGTTTTCATAGCCCAGAACACAAAAGATAAGGACATACAGACCGTCTTACCAGAACGGATAGCACCATCCGCAATGATACCATCATAGTCCTTTACCGGGCTGCTCGGCATCCACCATGTAAGTATCTGCTTCTGCTTTTTTGAAAACGGCTTGAACTTAAATACTTGCAGCTTTGTTATGATATTCCGCTTTTCCTTAATCCGCTGTATCCGTTCCTTCATTTGGGCAATGCGTTCGTTAATCCCCATCCACATCACCCCACAGACTTGATGCCTCAGCATCCATAGCTGCCAGGAATCCATCATCTTCCGTTTCCTGGTCCTGATTGTCCACCTTGAGGGTTGCGATATCAAGCTTCATCAACTCGATTTCCAGGCGGGCATCATCAAAGCCAAACCGATGTAGGGAATCAATCGCTTTCTGCTTCCTGGCCTGGACACGGGTAAGGGCATCCTCAACGGACTGTATCTGCCCCAAGACACCCTCATACTCCGTAACCTCAATGGGACCGTTGGCGCCGAAACCATCTTTCCACTTTACCTTTGTCATGCCTTCGGCCTTCTTCTTAGTCTGGTCCTCTGCTGCCTGTTTGAGGTCATTGACGCGCTGTAACATCCTACGCTCCCTCACGGTCAGGAGTTGTATCTCCTGCAGCAGCAGCTCTCCCTTATCCCTCGGCAGGACTGCAATAAGTTCCTGCTCATCTGGTGTAAGGGTATCAAAAAAGAGGGATTCAAACTCCCCCGTCTTAACCGCATTCTTATTCCCAGGCGGCCCGGTCCCTCCATGCCCTACAGCATTCTTGTTTCCTGGCTGCCCACCTCTGGATTTTGTTGTACAACGTTCCTTTTTCTTTTGTTGTACAACATTCCACTTATCCCGGCTCTTCCAGACAGCTATAACCTTCTCGTCCTCATCCAGCTGGGCTGCAATTTCACGATTTGTAATTTTACCCCCGTGCTGCTTATATATCTCAAATGCTTTATCCCGGTTGGGACTCCGCCCTCTTGGCACGACCACCACCTCTCAATCGTTTCGTTTTCAAATTTACTAAATCAGACTACTATTCTCCCATCATCTTCACTGTTTTATCCAATGCCAACATCATGTTGCAGTTCAGTGTTATTTCCGATGCCCATAAGGCCATTAACCGGTAATCCGCAGCAGTTATCTTCTCCTGCATGGTACGTTCCCATATTGCTTTAGCAAGGTCCAGATTCCTGTCAGCGATAACAAGCCGCGCCGGTTTAACTCCTAATAATGGTTTCTCCCATTTCTCTCCCATGTTCTTGTCCTCCTTCATGATATATAAAAAGGCACCTGATTACTCAGATACCTCTCTTTCCGCTCTTAATCTATTCAGTTCCTCTATCATACTATTAGGCACGATACTGTACCCGACCAGTCGTATTTTCCTGGGCGCATCTTGTCCTATCTCTATCAATCCCTTTCCTGCCAGGTGCTCCATGTAAAACGCAACAGATGCAGTAGAGCTTAGTCCAACCGCTTTGCATATCTCCCGTATGGTCGGTGCATACATATGCTCCTGCATGTAATCAACAATGTACTGGTATATCTGTGTCTCCCGTTCTGTCATTTTCATATGCTTTCCCCCTATCTTAGTCATAATTATATGACATCCTCATGGCTGTGCATCTGGTAATATATTCCAACAAGGAGGCCCCGGACACCCTGAGTTTCAGGTGCCGGGAAAATGGGTATATAAAAGGCACCCATTGCTGGATGCCTAAATGCTTACACTTTTCTCAATTATAATTATAGCATACCTTTTTGTTTAATTGGTTTAATTTGTTTAATCTTTTATGTATTTTTTTACTATTTGAGAAATACGGCCTTTTGTATACCCAACTATTCCAGCCACCTCAATAGCTTTCTTTCCCTCAATATACCGAAGGGACAAAACCTCCTTATCCCTGGTATCTTCAATAGTTGAAATGAATTGCTCCACTTCATCCACCTCTTTCTCTGCCTGTTCAATCTCCTGACCCAATCTTTTAATACGCTCTGCTTGTTTATCAGCTTCCACTGGTTCTTCCATCATAACTGTAAAACGCTGTTCTATGTATGGGAAATTAGGACTTGACCCCTTTACTTTTCCCAGCACAGTAGGAATCTCTTTCATCTGCTCATCCTGTATTTTATTCCTGTTTCGCTCAATCAACCGCTTATTCGGCATGTATGATTCCAGTAATTTTCTTGTCAAAATCATTCCTCCTTATCCCGCGCACTTGCCATGTACCGCCTGTGTCTCCTCCGGGTCCTCGATTATATAGCACTCCATGGTCGTATTAACATTGCTGTGTCCCAGGACCGCCGCTATGTCCTTAAGTGATGCCCCATGCCGGGCCATGTATGTAGCCAGATACGCCCGGAATCTATGCGGGTGCAGATTTAACCCTTCCAACCGCGGGTCACTGGCTACTATCTCTTTGAGCATCTTGCGTATGGTGCAGGTGCACACCCTGCCATACAAACCTCCAGTTTTCCTAAAATTTATGAAAAGCGCCGCGCTGGTGTCTGGCAGCGCCCGGCGCCACTCCAGATATGCTTCCAGATGTACAATAGCGCGTGAAGTGAAGAACGCCGGCCGCTCCTTACGTCCCTTGCCGTAAATGATGCAGCGCTTCCTGACGATGTCTATGTCACCAACATCTAATCCGACCAGCTCTGATATACGCATCCCTGTAGCCACCAATATCTCCACAATGGCTCTATCCCTGACATGCCGGCAGCCACACCGGATGATCTCCACCTGCTCGTCCGACAGCACCCGCTTCACACGCTGCTCCTCTTTAATCTTATAGACTTTACCCATGGGATTCTTCTTCGGCTTTCTCATAAGGCAGCCGCCGTCCTCAATAAGGTCCTCATTCATCATCCATTTAAAAAATGACTGAAAGACGTGAATCTTATTATTAAGTGTATTATCCTTGTTGTGGTGCTCCGTCTGCTTCCAGGCCAGATAGGCCCTGATGTCATTGCTTGTCACGTCCGCGTAGTTCTTCCGCAGGAATTGGAAAAGACATTTAAGTTCGCCACGGTAGTTCACGATAGTGGCATCTGTTCTCTTCTCCAATTTCAGGCACTGCAGGAACATCTCCACCACCCGAGGGGTATCATCCACGTACTCTGCCGGCAACTGCCTCTCCTCCGACTCTGACAGGATGGTCTTGTTCATCAAATTCATGTACAGGGCCGCCTCGACCTCTTTCTGCCGTCTGAGCTCGTCCCACATCTCCATCTGAGTTACCAATGTGTTTAATACCTGCCGTATAAAAACATCTGTATTAATCGCTGTCTGCATATTATATCCTCCCTCATTTATGGTATTATTTTCCACTTGTTCACCATGCTTGAGTAAGCTATAATATACTCAAGCAATATCAGAGCGGTGGTAGCATCTTGGCGGGTGTCCACCGCTTATTTTCTTTCACGCACATATGTTCTTTCCTGTCGTTTTTTATTGCCGGGGTAATCCCCCGGCTTGTTTTATCTATACTCGTTTTACCACAATCGGTATCCTGCCCAAATCGTGCCCGCATCCCTTCAATACTTGCGTCACCCTGTCCCATTCATCGGCCAGTTCTGACGCGTTCCCATCCTCCACCCTCACAAAGGTATATCGCTTTTGGTACAGGATACCCACATCACTGTAATGCTCTATCTGCTGCCGGTGCCGGATACCCAACATTACCATCAGCTCCGCTGCTCTGTACCGGCCGTCGTATTGGCCACAATCATACAAGTCATAGTACACAGGTCTTGATGCCACGTACAATCACTCCCTTCGGCGGCCGTCGCAGCTCCGGGACCGGGCACAGGCTGGTGTACATGTAGGCCGGCGCCGTCCGGATGCGCTCCTTGATTGCCTCGTCGGCCTGAGCGGCCAGGGCCTTGCTGCGGTCGATGCGGCTGACCTTGG
>OMGG01000943.1_pt1 | contig 12378 bp, 10 predicted proteins | sample 1645891 | NCBI WGS metagenome assembly OMGG01 (sample SAMN05578587, study PRJEB25193) | human gut metagenome | biome: Human Microbiome; feature: human-associated habitat; material: feces | host: Homo sapiens | place: USA:Birmingham
CCCTCGGCCTCCGGCGTGACAGGCCGGCGTTATAACCGACTTAACTACCGCTCCGCAGAGGCGGCTTCCCGAATCGCTTCGGTCGCCTGACAACCCGTGAGGATTGCCGAATATGAATATCGGAAAAAATCCGATAAGAACCAAATGGCGGAGCGGAAGGGACTTGAACCCTCGGCCTCCGGCGTGACAGGCCGGCGTTATAACCGACTTAACTACCGCTCCGTGCATGGTGGGCAGTACAGGACTTGAACCTGTGACCCCCGCCGTGTGAAGGCGATGCTCTACCAACTGAGCTAACTGCCCATGCAGGAGAGGTATTTACCCGGCCTGCCCTGATCTGTCAACAGAAAAAATGCTCTCCTGAGAAAAAAAGATCCGCGGTTTCATGCCCGCCATACCTTTTCCGCTATCCCGGCCTCTTTACATTGCCCCGCCCACTCTTATGGTAAGGGCTGGAAATGAATCTTCAAGGCTTTCCCGGCGGCATGTCCGCGCCCTCCAGCCGGCCCATCCCGGCTGGAGGGAAAGAAACCAGGAAATACGCCCTTTCAGAACATTTGCGTTTTCAAAAGAACCCCGGTATCTTCAACCCCATTGTTTTCAGCTACTGTTTTCAGCTTCGGAGGCTGTTGTATGTATAGGAAGTCACGGGCCGTCGTGCTCTTTTTGCTCTCACTCCTGACCGTCGGTTCGTTGACATTCGGACAGGCCTTTGCCGCCGGAGAAGACAGCCGCTTCGATGCGCTCAAACGGTTCAGCCAGGTCCTCGACATCGTCGAGCGGTATTACGTGAAGGAAACCCCGCGCCCCGATCTGGTGAACGGCGCGCTTAAAGGGATGCTCGAATCCCTCGATCCCCACTCAACCATGCTGTCGAAGGAAGAATTCAAGGATATGCAGGAAAGCACGTCCGGCGAATTCTTCGGCATCGGCATCGAAATCACGATGGAGAACAACCAGCTGACCGTCGTGACCCCCATCGAAGATACGCCCGCCGACAAGGGCGGCATGAAGTCCGGCGACATCATCCTCGCCGTGGGCGGCAAGCCCACGCTGGAAATGACGCTTCAGGAAGCCGTCTCGCATATCCGCGGCCCCAAGGGCTCCGAAGTGGTGCTGACCATCCTGCACCGCGACTCCAAGGAGCCCGTGGACCTGCGCATCAAGCGCGACGCCATCCCGCTCATCAGCGTGAAGTCCCGCGAACTCGAGCCCGGCTACTACTGGGTCCGCCTCACCCGCTTCAGCGAACGCACCACGCAGGAGCTGCTCGACGCCCTGTCCGACGCCAAGCGCAAGGGCCCCATCAAGGGCATCATCCTCGACCTGCGCAACAACCCCGGCGGGCTGCTGGATCAGGCCGTCAGCGTCTCCGACGCGTTCCTGAACAAGGGCGTCATCGTCTCCATGCGCGGCCGCCAGGAAGAAACCGCCCGCGAATTCGTCGCCAAGCCGCAAGATACCGACATCATCGACACCCCCCTCGTCGTACTCGTAAACGGCGGTTCGGCCTCGGCCTCGGAAATCGTGGCCGGAGCGCTCGGCGACCAGAAGCGCGCCCTGCTCGTTGGCGAACGCACCTTCGGCAAGGGGTCGGTGCAGAACATCATCCCGTTGTCCGACGGCTCGGGCCTCAAGCTGACCGTGGCGCTCTATTACACGCCGTCCGGCCGCTCCATCCAGGCCGAAGGCATCATGCCCGATCTGGAAGTGCCTTTCGAAGCGCCGAAGGAAAAGCCCGCGCCGCTCAGCTCCCTGCGCATGATCCGTGAGAAGGATCTGAACAAGCATCTTGAAAAGACCGACGGCGACAAGGGCAAGGCGTCCGGCAAGAAGGTGGAAACGCCAGCTCCGGCGGCGAACGAACCGCTGCCCGACGCGAAGGAGTTCCTTGAGCGTGACAACCAGCTCCGCATGAGCCTCCAGTTCGTGAAGAGCCTTCCCAAGATCCGTACCATCCACTAACAGCAATCCTCGGCAGGAGGGCATCGCCGGTTTTCCCGCGATCCCTCCTGTCCGTATGTACAACGGCAGTTCCCTGCCGATGCCATTGGAGTTTCATGGAGTGGTTTCCCGCACTGCGGAAACGGCTGGCCGCGCGTGGCGTGCACCTGCCTGATCCGTATCCATACACAGCCAGGACGTTCAAGGGATCGGTTCTGGCCACCTTGCTGGCGGCCATCCTGTTCCTCATCGCGTATGCGGTGTGGGAAGCCGCCAGTTACACGGCGCGCAGCGTACAGCGGACCGCGTTCATGACCATTGAGACGACGGCGGCGACGTCCCGTCTGGTCACCGAGAAAGCGGGGCAGGCCGTGGAGGCCCTGTTCCCCAAACCGGCCCCGATTACCGAAGCCTCCCTCGAATCCGTCCTCCCGCCGGGCAGCCATCTGGGCAATCAGATGAAGGACGCCATCCGGCAGAATACCCTGCCCTATCAGGAGGGTTCGGGAACCCTGACCGACGCTGCCCGCCAGATCGACTTCGCCCTGCTCCAGACCGTATTGCGGCTCAAGCTCGACAAGGGGCGCATCCTCCTCCTGACGTCCGACTACCGCACGCAAGGCAAGGATATCTACCACCTCCAGCGGATGCGCATCTATCTGCCTCCGGTTGTCCAGGATCCGGCCCAGCAAGCGCCTCGGAACGAAAACGGGAATGCGCCGTCCGCCGAAACGGGCGATGTGAAAGGCCCCCCCGAACCGGTATTCCGCTTCCTCAACGCGCTGGCCGAAAGCCTCGACACATGGGCCGACCGCGCCGTGCTCACCGAATCGCCGGGCAAGCTCACGCTGGCGACCAAGGGCGTACTGACGCACGAAATCTGGTTTGAAGCCACGACCGATGCCTTCCCCATCCTGCCGCCCACGGACAAAGCCCCGCGCCTGACCATCGTCATGAATGAATTGGGCGGCGACAAGGCCGTAACGGCCTCGCTGCTGGCCCTGAAGCTGCCGATCACGTTTTCCGTATTGCCCTTTGCCAAGGACGCGGCGGCGACGGCGACGGCCGCGCACGAGGCCGGGCAGGAGGTCCTTGTGGACATGCCGATGGAGACGATGCAATCGCCCTTCGTCAAGGCGGGCCCCGGCGAAATCACCACGAAGATGTCCGAGGAAGACATACGGATCCTGATGGACGACGCCCTCGGCCATGTGCCCTACGCCACGGGCGCGAGCAACTTTATGGGCTCCCGGCTGACCACGGATACGGCGGCGACGCGACGTTTCTGTGAAATTCTCGCACGTTCCGGGCTATATGTGCTTGACGACGTGACCCATCAGGAGTCAATTTTATACGCGGAGGCGCGAAGGCGCGGCCTTCCGGCGTGGCGCAGGGCACTCACGCTGAATGATGGCCCAAAAACCGAAGGCGCCGTGCTCGCCGACCTGAAAAAGGCGGAAGAAACGGCGCGGGCCAAAGGGCACGCCGTGGTCATAGCCACCCCTGCCCCGCACGTTCTCGCGGCGCTCAAGCGGTGGTCGCAGGAACGGGACAAGGACATCCGCCTGGTTCCCCTGCGCCTCCAGCCCGTCGAAGAAGAGACGTTTGCCTCGGAAGACATCCCCTCCGAACGGCAGGACGATCCCACGTCGCCTATCGAGCATTAGCCGTAGCAAGCCTCCTGAGGATCTCGATCCTCTTTGGGTGCGGCTGCAAAGCTTTCCCGCACGACGGCGGAGGAAAGCGGCCTCTTCATTTCCCTGTGCCGGACCTGTTCCGCACGCGACATTTTCAGAAAAGGAAGATCATGGACACACCGGCATCCCTCAGCAGCAAGCGTATCGGCTGCATCGGCTGCGGCAACATGGGCGGGGCCATCCTCGGCGGGCTCGCCGAGGTTCCCGGTCTGGAACTCTACGGCTACAACCGCACGCCTCAGCGTCTTGAGCCACTCTGTGCCAAGGGCGTAACCGCCGTACCGGATATCCCCGGCATCGCCGCCCGCTGCGACATCCTCGTCATCGGGGTGAAGCCCTACCTCGTCGGCGGCGTGCTCGCCGAAGCCCTGCCCTCCCTGAAGCCGGAAACCGTCGTCATTTCCATCGCCGCCGGGGTTACACTGCACGATCTGCGCGACGCGGTACAGGGCCGCTGCCATGTGGTGCGCGTCATGCCGAATACCCCCGCCCTCGTGGGCGCAGGCGTGTTCGGCATCCAGGAGGATCCGGCGCTGCCCAAAGACGTGTTCGCCATGATTCTGGACCTGTTCGGGTTGCTCGGCTCCACCATCGTGCTGCCGGAAAAGAAGTTCAACGCGTTTATGGCGCTGGTGGGCTGCGGCCCGGCCTATGTCTTCCATTTCATGGACGCCCTCGCCGAGGCGGGCGTCACCATGGGCTTTACCCGTCAGGAGGCGCTTGAGCTGGTGACGCAGCTGGTCCTCGGCTCCGCCAAGCTGGCGGCACTGCCGGGGAGCCATCCCGCCATCCTGCGCGAACAGGTGTGCTCACCGGCGGGCGTGACCATCGCGGCGGTCAACCACCTCGATCGCACCGCCGTGCGCGGCCACCTCATTGACGCGGTACTCGCCGCCTACGCAAAGAGTTAGCCCAGAGCGGAAGAGATTTCCCATCCCCCGGTGGCGTGGAAAACGGCCCGGCGGAACGTTTTTCGAGACATTTACACGGCGGACCGCCGTTCCGCAAACGCCTGCGGAGCGCGTCTCCCCGTAATTCCGTAACGCGTCGCGGCCATGCCCGGCATGGCGGGCGGCGGCAAAGGAGAAACGCAATGACAGGTCATGATTATTTTCGTGCTCTGCTGGAAGTGGCGACGGTGATCAATTCCAGCTTGGAACCCACCGTGGTGCTGCACAAGATCACGGAACAGACTGCCAAAGCCATGAACTGCAAGGCAAGCACGCTTCGCCTGCTTGACCGTACGGGAAAGCTTCTGCTCGCCAGCGCGGCGTGGGGCCTCTCTTCCGGTTACATGCGCAAAGGCCCCGTCGAAGTGGCCAAGAGCGGGCTGGACGGCGAAGTCCTCAAGGGCAAACTCATCCACCTGCGCGATGCGTGTAGCGACGGCCGGTTCCAGTACCCCGAGAGCGCCAAGGCCGAAGGGCTCGTTTCCGTCCTGTCCGCCCCGCTGATGGTGAACGGCAAAGCCATCGGCATCCTGCGCGTCTATTCCAGCGAAGAGCGCGATTTCACCCCGGACGAATGCGATTTCATGCTCGGCGTAGCGAACATTTCCGCCATAGCCATTGAAAACGCCCGTATGCACGAAGCGACCCGCCTCAACTACGAGTTGCTGACGTCCTACAACTACCAGGTCTTTGAAGACTAAAGGATTCCACATGCAAAAAGTAAGAGTCGGCATCAACGGTTTCGGCCGTATCGGCAGGCAGGTCTTCCGCGCTCTGCACGCCAAATATCAGGATAAAGTGGAAGTCGTCGCCATTAACGACCTCTTCGATGCGGAAACCAACTTCCATCTGCTCGAATACGATACGAACTACGGCCGTGCCAATCTTGACGCCGTGGTGGAAGGCGACAATGCCACCGTAGGCGACTGGAAGATCCATTGCTTCGCGGAACGCGATCCAAAGCTCCTTACCTGGGGAGCCTATGGCGTCGACGTGGTGGTCGAATCCACGGGTATTTTCCGCTCCGCCAAACAAGCCCATGTCCACATCGAGAACGGCGCCAAGAAAGTCATCATCACCGCCCCGGCGAAGGAAGAGGATCTCACCATCGTCATGGGCGTAAACCACAACGACTACGATCCGGCCAAGCACCATGTCGTTTCCAACGCCTCGTGCACCACGAACTGCCTCGCTCCGGTGGCCCTCGTCGTGGAACGCCTCTTCGGGATCGTTTCCGGTGCGATGACCACCGTGCATGCCTACACCAACGACCAGCGCATCCTCGATCTGCCTCACAAGGACCTGCGCCGGGCGCGTGCCGCCGCCTGCAACATCATCCCCACCTCCACCGGTGCGGCGCAGGCCGTGGCCAAGGTTATCCCCTCGCTCAAGGGGAAGTTCACCGGCTGGTCCCTGCGCGTGCCCACCCCGACCGTCTCCGTGGTGGACTTCACCGCCATCCTGAACAAGGACACCGACACCGACACGATGCGCGCCGCACTCAAGGAAGATCGGAAGAGCGTCGTGTAGGGAAAGAGTGTAGATCTCGGTGGTCGCCGTATCATTAAAAAAAAAAACATAAAAGAGGCTCCCACTGCTTGTACGTACACGGTTTTTTTTTTTCAAGCAGAAGACGGCATACGAGATTACAAGGTGACTGGAGTTCAGACGTGTGCTCTTCCGATCTTCCCCCGCACAGACGCAGCGCGGGGACGCTTTCGTGTTTTATGCGGGGGACGCGACGGGCTCGGCGCATTTCCGCATCCCGTTTCTGTGGAACACTCCTGACGGGACGCTGATCGCCGGGGCGGACGCCAATTTCGGCAGCGGCGGGGATTCGGCGGAAAACATCGATATCGCATTGCGGCGCAAGCCCAACGCGGCCGGATACGGGGCGATGGAGGGCTGGCAGGATGCGTTCGTGCCGGATGCGATGCACATGCTGGACTATGCGGATGAAAACGGGTACCGCCAGAGATCCGCATCTTTCATCGACGCGGTGATCGTTCAGGATACTTTGGGCGGCGGGCGCATCCTGCTGCTTGCCGACGCCTGGGCCTGGAACGGAGGCCTGTTCCAGCACCTGGCCGATGCGTCCGGCGGCACCGAGATGCGCAGCGTGGCCAGGGGGGACGGCTTCTGTACGATCGGGGGCAAAAAATATCTTCTGCTTTCCGACCAGAACCGGAAGGGGAACGCCAACGGGCAGACGGGGAATATCAACGAAAACACAGACCGGAGCCGTTTTAACTACGCTGCGGATATCTACGGCGCGCCGGACGAAAACGGCCGTTACCCGGTCTACCATCTGAACGGGACGCCCAGGGCGTACAAGGCGGTGGGCACGCCCGTCAGCGATGCGAACCTATCGCTGGGCGGGCTGTCGGCGTACAGCCTTACAAAAGAGTATGAGCTTTGCAGGGACGGAACGCTGCTGACCGTGGCCCAGAACGCCGAAAACCAAAGCGCAGGGCCTGTGGAAGTACCGATGAAGATATTCTACGAGGACTCGGAGCTGCAGATGTACAACACCAGCTATATCATGCAGTTTTACAGCGATGACGGCGGCGCCAGCTGGCATACGGACAAAATCATTTCCGGCATGGTAAAGCGGGAAAGCTCCCGGTATTATATCCTCGGTCCCGGGCGCGGGCTGCAAATACAGAACGGCGCTTATGCGGGGCGGCTGATCGTGCCGGTCTATTATCAGGGCGCGCCGGATGCAGAGGTCATTTACAGCGACGACGGAGGCCGGACATGGAAGCACGGCGAAAGCGTTTCCTCCATCTACGGGCTGAGCGAAGCGGCTCCGGTGGAAATGCCGGATGGAAGCCTCAAGCTGTTTTTGCGCAACACGTCTGTTTTGGGCGGAACCGTCGTCGAGGCGACCAGCACGGACGGCGGACAGACCTGGCGGGACGTCAAATCCACATTTGGAAACAACAGCGCGGGCATCAACTGCCAGATGTCGGCCGTCCGGCTCGGCAGTCCGGTGCGCTCCCGTGCGGACGGGAAGGAATATCCGGCGCTCCTGTTGTCCTGCGCAAACCGGAAGGACCGCACAAACGGCAGGCTTTTCATGGGGCTGCTCAAGGAGGACGGCGCATACCCCGGCGGCGCCCGCAAATACCGGATCGACTGGGAATACCAGTATGACGTAACGCCGGCGGGAACGCTGTATGCCTACAGCTGCCTGTCCGAGCTGAATGACGGGCGTGTGGCGCTTTTGTACGAATCCTCCCCCTCCGCCTCCTGGGACGAAGGGCTGCAGAGGATCTATTACCGGGAGTTCCGGGCGGAGACGCTGATGAATTGAAGGATATGGGCCGCCGAAGGAACAGGCGGTTCCTCCGGCTTCTCCCATTTGGCCCGGAAGTGGTATATTACAACGACCATGAGAGCGCGGCGCAGGTGCTGCACGGCTGGTACCCGGAGATGGAGCGCATCCTGCAATGCAGGCCCGCCGGAAATGCCCTGTATGCCTGCGGCCATGCATACGCCGGACAGCCAGTGCTCGTCAGCGAATACGGCGGCAGCTGCTTCACGGAAAAAGGCGCGGACGGCTAGGGGATATTCCAGTGACTGCGCTCCCCGGGCGTATGCTTGCCATATCGCGGAACTTACAGCCGAACTGCTGCACGCTCCATTGGTGCAGGACTATTGCTGCACGCAGCCATGCGAGGGGCAGAACGGGCTGCTCGCCTATGACCGCACGCCCAAGGTGCCTTTGGAGCTGATTTGGAAGGCGAATGAGGGCTAAGGCGCCGGAGCGGCAGCCATGCTCCTGGTTTTATATGCAAAAGGTATCAGCAGGCTTTCAGAGATGTACTCTGGAGGCCTGTTTTTTATTGCTGCGCCATAAAAAAGCGCATTTTAATGGCCGCAGGCCGGGGACGGCCTGTATGGCAAAAAAATAGTCTGCGGCTATTTTTTATATGCTGCGGGCTTTGAACGCTGCTTTTAGGCGCGCGAAGAGACATTATTTTCGGTATTTTGCCGTTTGAGGCAACATACCATGGACCATGGGGCTTGCAGCCCCGTACATGGCGCAGCAGACAAAATATGCGGGGGCAGAACAAAATGGGAAAAAGAGCGTATACCATATCCGAGACTTTTATCTCAGACACTTTGCAGGAACGGGAAAGGAACTTGGAAAAATTGGCGGCGGAATACTTTCGTATTCTTGAAAAGCGGCTGGTACATACCGGCGCTTGAGTACAGCGGCTGCAACGAAAGGCAGGGTGAACGATGAAAGCTGCAATTTACTGCCGGTTGAGCAAGGAGGATGAGGAATTAGAAAAAGACGGAAGTGGGAGAGAATCGGAGAGCATCCAAAACCATGATGTAATGTATAGAGGGTGGATTACACCAAAAAACATTACATCATGACTGGCGGCTCATTTGTGGCGAATGAAAAGACAGTTATGATAAAGGAGGGATGCTCTCAAACCTACCGTAACTGTCAACCACATTCCCACGAAAGGAGCCTTGTATGGAACTGACTTACACAAAATGCGGCGATTATCTCATTCCTGACCTTGTGTTATCGGACACCAAAGAGTACCATATCGGGAAATATGGCCGGTTGCGCCGTGCCTACTTAAAAGAACACCGGCCCATTCTGTATACCGATCTCATTGTCACTGAAAAGTTGTTTCCCCACTTGGAGGAAATCGACACCGCCTGCCGGGAGCGGCTGGAAATTATCGAAAAAGCCATGATGCAGCAAGAAGGTGTCACGGAAACCCTGAAAACTGCCGACCAGATAGCATGGGTGCGCTCCATGAACTCCATCCACAACAGGGCCGAGGAAATCGTCCTGGCTGAGCTGGTCTACTGTTGAGGGAGGGAACGCAATAATTTTGGAAGCCATGTATAATGGGGAGTTTTATCCCTGTGAAACCGTTGTTCCCACGTCCCCGGAATACCGCAAGGCAGTCCAAACCTGTGCGGCGTTGATGGAGCAGTTATCCCAGCGGCTCAGCAAAGAGGACTATGCTCTGGTGGAAGAACTCCGGGCGCAGAACGCTATCGCCCAGTGTGAGGAAAGTGAGAGCCATTTCAAGTATGGCTTTTCGGCTGGGCTGATCGTCCAGCAGGAAGCCCATGAACAGCTGCAAAACAAGAAATAAGCGATGGCCGAAAAAAGCCCACGCAGCCGGAAAGAGAACCGGTGGCGTGGGCTTTCTGCGTATATGGTTATTCTGTCAGATTATCCGAAGTTTCCGCAACCAGCCGGTCAAAGTCGCTCTGATAGGTTCGATCCTGCAAAACCCGGAACTTTTCAAACTCTTTCTCGGCAAAGGCTTTGGCAATAGCGGCGGTCACTTTGCCCTTATCATGCAGAATATCTTCCTCGTTGAACTGTAAAAATGCGTCAAGCCGCTTGACCCAATCGGCCATATACATGACATTTCCCCGGCGGGCCTGCCGTTCCGCATAGTCCAGATACATGGTGACGATCTCGTTCAGGTTTCGCATTTCCGTTTCGTTCAGATAGTTTTTGGCAACGGTGACATCCGATTTACGGATGCGGCCTTTGGGGGCGTTTTTCCATGTGGTCAGCCCCATGTTGGGCTTGGTGCTGTCGGCACGGCCATATACGATCTCAGCGGCGGTATGATGGGTGACCGCATAGTGGAGCTTGTTCTGCACCGTGGCAAAAAACTCCTTTGTGATGGGGCTTTCCACATCGTAGTCGGCGCTGCACTGGGAATAGATGTCCGTGATTTTCTGGTAAAATCTTCTCTCGCTGGCCCGGATGTCCCGGATACGCTCCAGCTGTTCCTCGAAATAATCCTTGCCGAAAAAGTTCTCCGGCTCCCGCAGCCGTGCGTCATCCATCACATAACCTTTGATGATGAACTCTTTTAACACCCGGTTCGCCCAAATGCGGAACATGGTCGCCTTTTTGGAGTTCACCCGATACCCCACAGCGATAATAGCATCCAGATTGTAATAGTTGGTCTGATACCGTTTCCCGTCCGCCGCAGTTGTTTCCATTTTGGAAACAACTGAATCCTCGCTCAGTTCGCCGGATTCAAAAATGTTTTTCAGATGCTTGGAAATGGCCGCTTTCTGTACCTCAAACAGCTCTGCCATTTTTGCCTGTGTCAGCCAGAGGTTTTCCTGAAAGAGCAGGATTTCCACCCGCACTTCTCCGTTTTCGGTCTTGTAAAAGAGGATTTCTCTGGTTTCATACGGGGTCAGTCCCTGTTCCTCACTCATTCCTCGTCACCTCCATCCGTCCGGTTCTTTCCCCGGCTCTTATAGACATTGTACTGATTTTTGCACCGTGGGCTGCAAAAGGCGGCGTTGGACCGACTGCCCAGGAACACCTTCTGGCAGTGCTTGCACAGGCGCAGGGGCTGCTCCCCGTCCACCAGCATAAAGCTGAACATCATCTGGATGCCCAGCAGCAGCGAATGGAAATCCCAGTAGATGGTGGGCTTATCCAGCAGCTCGATATGGTAACTGGGGGCAATCCCACCAAACGCAGCCATGGCTTTGCGGTACAGTCCCCGTGCGTCCTCGTCGATGGAATCATAGTCATTGTAGTACAAAATGGCCGTGGTCAGCGTAAAGGCCCAGTCCTTGAACTGTTGAGCAACCCACTCGTAGGGTTCCGCATATTCCCGCTGGAAGCTCATGTTTTTCGCCATCGGCTCGTCCATGAAGGTCATGGTCAGGGCAATCATCGTCCGGTCACCGGACACATTCCACGTGGATTCTATGCCTTTCTTCACCAAGTCCAGTTGGTCAAAAGGATAAAACAGGGACAGGTATTTGTCTGTCGCCATGGATTCTTCCTTAATGAAGTGGTTTTTGGGCAGGTATACCGCCTCATAGTCCATAAAGGACGGCGTGGTGGGCAGGGCGGTCATCAGCCCCAGCAGGCCGTACCGGGTGATAAACTCCATTACCGCCTTTTCCACTTCTGCTTCCGGCTTGCGCCCCATCATCAGCATCCCCACATTCAGCGCATCCAGCACAATGTTGGGGACCTCTTTCAGCGGGTTGTAGACATCCGGCTTTGCGCTCTTGCCGGGGGTGATATACCGCTTGCCATCTTCCGCTGTTTTCAGCTCGTAATGATCGTACCGCACCCAATGGGAACGGGACTGTTCAAATAAATTTTTCATCATACACGCCCTTTCTTCTTAATCGTCCCAATTATCAGGGGTGTTTTTTCTTTTTTCTGCGCTTGGTCTTGTTCTCCCGCCGGATCACGGCGTCCTTGCCCTGTTTCCTTGCAATTTTCGAGTATTCCTCCAAAAACTGGCGTTCCCGCAAGGTCAGGCTGCCGCCATGCTCCTGCTTGCCGCACAGATGGTCATACATCTGGCGCTGCAATTTCTTGTGGATGGTCTTTCGCAGTTTGCGGATGTTGCGGTCAGACTGTCCACGGATAGCGGCAAGCCGGGTGGTGCTGTACAGGCGCAAAGAGAGGAAATACAGAACTTCCTTGTGTTCTTCGCTCAGTTCTTCCACCATGCGGGAAATAAAGGCGTCGGCAGTGAGGTTGTGCATCTCATAGGGGCAGTCAAACAGGATGTCCAGAAAGTTCCCGGCCATCATCTGCCGGTATGTGGGGTTGTTCATCCGGCGGGGAATGAGCTTGGGTTCCGGCACCGCCTGATATTCCAGCGGCACATCCCCACGGAGGTTTTCGTGGTCCCGTTCCCGGCGCTCCCGGTTCTGCCCCCATACCCGATTTGCCGGACAGAAAAACAATCTGTATAATGGAAAGGGGTAATGAAAAATGTCAACCAAAGAACGAAAGCACC
>OMGG01000956.1_pt1 | contig 12248 bp, 7 predicted proteins | sample 1645891 | NCBI WGS metagenome assembly OMGG01 (sample SAMN05578587, study PRJEB25193) | human gut metagenome | biome: Human Microbiome; feature: human-associated habitat; material: feces | host: Homo sapiens | place: USA:Birmingham
ACGTCATCCATGTATGTATCCGTTTCAGGGTAGTCCTCCTGCTGCCGTCCGGCCCTGTCCCCGGTTCCTGCGTCCCACGGAACCTCCTCTTCGGGCCGGCTGTCCCCCGTTGCCGCATCCACAGCCATATCCATTTCTTCCAGGGTGCGCGGATCCCTATGTACATGGATGACGTCATGGCTGCCATGAAGGCCCGGTCCGTCTTCCTCCACGGTTATGCCGGTCACCACCGGAACATCTTCCCGCCTGCGTCTGTGTCCCTCAATGGAACGGGCCAAAGCCCCCACGTCATCCATGTCAAGGGAGGCATCCTCCCCGACACCCGGTTCCAATGGCGGGTCGAATTTACCCCTGAACTCATTGACCGGGGCAGCAGCCCCAAAATCCACGGACTGCGCGGCAGCGGCCCCACGGTCCATGGCCTCATCCTCATACGGTTCCTCCAAGGCCTCCAGGTCCGCGCCGTATTCCCGGTCAAATGCCGCTTCGTCATAGCTGTCGTATTCATCGTCCCCATCATATTCGTCATAAGCAGTAAGACGGGTGGCATCCAGGTTGACCCCCCGCACCTTCTGCTCCTCCCGGAGCCGCTTCCTCTCCTCCGCCCTCTGGGCGTGGATTTCCCTGCGCCTGTCCATGTCTTCCCTGGCGTACTGGTAAGCCTTGTCGCCGCCCTTTTTCACCACATTAACAAAGGAGCGCTCCGTGATGCAGACCATGCAGATGATGAACAGCACGGCAAGCACCAGGAAGGTCCCTGGTTTGCCCAGGCCCACCACCAAAAAGGAGGTAAGGATGCCGCCCAGGAATCCGCCGCCCACACCGCTCAGGGTGGACTGCTTATAATAGTCCCCCCAGGGCGCCCCTGCCGGGGTCGTACCGAAAAACAGCTGCAGCAGGCCGCAGACCACAAGGACCGCCGCCACCACGGCCGCCAGCTTCATGGCAGCATGAAGGTTGCCCTGGTTGGAAAGGTGGAAACAGGTGCCCACAAAAATCAATATGGGAAGCAGGTAACCCACCATGCCAAAAATCCCCAGCTGCACGCCCCTTAGCACATCCCCGACCACGCCGCATAACTTAAAGTTGCTTAAAAACAAAAGAATGGCAACAGCAAAAGAGCAGATGATGACCACTTCTGCTCTCATGAATTCCGTATTATCCTGTTCATAGGCCTTTTTTCCGGATGTCCCGCGGCTTTTGGAGGAAGTGCCTGTCTTTTTGGACGTGCTTCCCTTTGGCCTTCCCGGTTTTCTGTTCCCACTCTGCTGTCGTTTTGTTGTTTCAGCCACTTGATACAGCCTCCTGTCATTCTCTTACAAGTTGTCATACCGTATCAGCCTCCCATTCCCACAGCAGGCTGTCTCATTTATACAGTTAACTTATATTATGCTATATTTGAGGTTAAAATTCAAGTGGATTGTTTCAAAAGACGGAATCTACCGCCTGCGTTCCCGATCATCAATCATGGCATAAAGCTTTCCAAGGGCTTCCTTGATGCCTCCCACCTGGTTGATAAGTCCCGCCTCCACGGCCTGGGTTCCCACCAGAACAGTGCCCAGGTCCCTGGTCAGCATCTTTGTATTATGCATCAGCTCCCTCAGCTGGTCATAGGCGATATCGGCATGGTTTGATACAAACGTGAGTATGCGGTCCTGTATCATTTCAAAATACTCGTAGGTCTGGGATGTGCCTATAACCATCCCCGTCATCCGCACCGGATGGATCATCATGGTGCCGGACGGCACGATGAAGGAATAATTTGTGGACACGGCCAGGGGAACCCCGATGGAGTGGCTTCCGCCTAACACAAGCGATACGGTGGGAAGACTGAGGGACGCAATCATTTCCGCGATGGCAAGACCCGCGTCCACATCCCCTCCCGAAGTGTTAAGCAGCACCAGAAGTCCGTCCACACTGTCGTCATCCTCTATTTCAGCCAGCTTCGGCAGTATATGGTCGTATTTTGTGGTTTTGCTGCTCCCGGAGGAATTCTCATGTCCCTCCACCTCCCCAATGATCGTGATGAGATGGATTTTCCTCTGCTTGCGGTTGTCCTCCAGAATGACCTGGCCATACTCCTCCAGCTTATTGTCTTCCTTTTCTTCTATTTCCTTTTCAAGCTTTTTGGCTTCATCGTCCTGCTGGCGTACCTGTCCGTTTCCGTTTTCCGCCTGACTGTCTCTTTTTTTCCTGTTGTTTTTTCCTTGTCCCATAATCAGACCACCCTTTCGTGAACATTCATCAATTAAGGATAGTCTGCACCGTGAACCATAAAATATGCGCTGTCTTTTACAGAGTTTCGCGCAAAAATAACCGGCCAGCAGAGACTGCTGACCGGCTTTCTGAATAAAATACCATTTTTTTAATCTAGTCGCCCAACACATTCCTGATAGCAACCGGCGACCTGTAATTCCAGGTAGAAATCTTGATACCGCTCTTACGGCTGGCCGCATGGACTACCTGGCCGTTGCCGATGTAGATGGCTACATGGTTTACCTGTCCGCCGCTGCCCGCGTAGAATATCAAATCGCCGGGACGCATGTTGCCGGAGGTAACTGCCTTGCCCATCTTGGCCTGGGAGCCGGAATAATGGGGAAGGGACACACCGAACTGTTTCATGACCTGCATGGTGAATCCGGAACAGTCCACACCCTTTGTCAGGCTGGTTCCGCCCCATACATAGGGGTTGCCCACAAACTGAAGGGCGTAATTCACCACTTTGGAACGCCTGGACGCCGCGTTGTTGGCCGCCACCTCAGCAGGTGAGAACTTGATGGCCTCGTTCAGCGCGTAGCGCACCTCCACGTTGTTGTCCCTGGTGGAAATAAACGCCTTATCCACCTTGCTTCCGTCCTCTTCATCCACGGAATCCAGATCAATCTCCACCCAGCCGTCTAACTGGGCCACAACCGGATAACGCTCGTCCTTTACAATCTGGGTCCAGATTTTGGCCTCCGTATTGGGCTCCGTGCGCACATTCAGCACGTCTGTGTTGATAACCGCCTTGAGGGTGGCGTTCTGCATGGCTATATCCTTTGCCTCCTGGCCTGTGGCCGTGTACTGGGGGTCTGCCGAGATATAACCGATGATGGGGCCTGACTTAATCTTATACCAGCCGTCCAGGGTCTCCAGGATCTCGCCTGCCGCCTTGCTGGTCATCTTACCTATAATCTTGCCGTCTGACTTTGGCTCCTGGCGCACGTTCAGGTAGTTGTTCACCTTGGAAATCACCAGATTGTCATACTGGTTGATGGCCATGGCCTTCATATCCATTTTACGTCCTTCGTTCAGGGAATAGGCCACCTCAGCATATTCAGAGGAAATATATCCCTCCTCAATCTGAATCCAGCCGTCCTCCAGTCCCTTGACCACGTAGCGCTCTCCCTTCAAGGCCTGTCCGATAACATTTCCCGGATCCAGGGCAGGGGCCTGACGGATGTTCAGGTTGTCAGCCGTCACCGTAGCACGCAGCTTGACAAGCTCCTTTGCCTTTTCCCTGGCTTCGTCTCCGGTCAGAAGGTACTGGTTGCTGATGTAGCCCTCCACTCCGCCGGAGGTGATGTGGGACCAGTCCCCTTCCGTCGCCAGAATCTCGCAGGCTCCGTCTCCTGACAGCTTACCTATGATCTTGCCGTCAGTGCTTGGAGTCTCCCTTATGTTGAGGTAGCCGGACACCTGCACGATACCCAGATTGCTGTAGGAGCTGATTACATTGTCAATCTCCTGGGCTTCCTTCTGAGCTGCTTCCTCCTCCGGGGAAACACTGGCCGGAGCCGCCTGGGCCGGGGTTGCGTTTCCCACCTGTCCCGTGGGGGCCGGTCCCGCTGCTTTGCCGGATACCGGCTTCTTGACTGCCTTTACTCCCAGCACAATGATTCCCACTGCCGCGATGGCAGCCAAAAGAAGCACCAGGTATCTGGGGTCCAGACGTTGATTCCGTTTTTTTCTGGCCTTGTTCAGGCTCGATAGATAATCCTTATGTTCAAGCATGATTCTATAATCTCCAACTCATTATTCGCCATAAAAGCTCATATGACGTTAAGTATATCATAAAAACAGACTCGAAAATGTGAAAAATTTCTTAAATTTTGCCGGTCCCCGAAGTATTTACATGAAATGCCCCGGAAACCGGCAATTTTACTGCCTGATAGGGATTACTTTGAGAGGAGCATGCGGTCATTGGCAAACTGTCCTCCGCTGGCCTCTGCAAACTTGGCAAGAAGGTCCTCTACGGTCAGGTTCTGCTTTTCCCTGCCGGATACGTCATAGATAATCCGCCCGTCATTCATCATGATAAGCCGGTTTCCTATCTGGATGGCGTCCTTCATATTATGGGTCACCATAAGAGCTGTCAGGTTCTGCTCCGTCACCATCTCATTAGTCAGGTCCAGCACCTTCCTGGCCGTCTGCGGGTCCAGGGCTGCCGTGTGCTCATCCAGCAGGAGAAGCTTGGGCTTCTGCAGTGTCGCCATGAGGAGGGTTAGGGCCTGTCTCTGGCCGCCTGAGAGCAGTCCCACCTTACTGCTCATGCGGTTCTGGAGGCCCAGTCCCAGCCTGGTCAGCAGGTCGCGGTAATAGTCTTTCTCATTGGCCCTGATTCCCCATCCCAGCCCTCTTTTCTGGCCCCTTCTGAAGGCCAGGGCCATATTTTCCTGTATTTCCATGCCGGCCGCCGTGCCCTTCATAGGGTCCTGGAACACCCGGCCAATGTATTTGGCCCGCTTGTATTCGGGCTGCCTGGATATATTCACACCGTCAATCTCGATCTTTCCTGAATCAATGGGGTACACGCCGGCTATCATATTGAGCATGGTGGACTTGCCCGCTCCGTTTCCCCCAATGACCGTCACAAAATCCCCGTCGTTCAGGGTCAGGTCAATGCCGTTTAATGCCTTCTTCTCATTGATGGTGCCTTTGTTGAATGTTTTGCGCACATTGGTCATGATCAGCATTATACATTCCCCCCTTCCGAGTATTCCTTGTAGGTCCTCCATTTATTGGCAGCTACCGGGATACAGAGAGCCAGGGTAACCACAATGGCGGATAAAAGCTTCATATAATTTGGATTCATGCCCATCTTAATGACAAAGGCCCGGATGACAAAATAGATCACGGAGCCGATGACTGCCGCTGACAGCTTAAGGGCAAAGTTGCGGAACCAGCCAAAGAGCACCTCCCCGATGACAATGGCTGCCAGTCCAATAACAATGGCTCCGGTACCCATCTGGATATCCGCGTATTTCTGCCCCTGGCACACCAGGGCGCCGGACATGCCCACCAGACCGTTGCTGAGCATCAGTGCCAGCAGCTTGGTCCACTTGGTATTGACCCCCAGGGCGCGGATCATATCCTCGTTATTTCCCGTTGCCCTCAGGGCGCTTCCTATCTCCGTGCCGAAGAACCAGTACATCACGACAACCATAAGTATGGCTGCCGCGATGCCGATGACCTGGGACGCCTGGGCCTGGTTAAAGCCTGTGGCGGAAGAAACCATGGTCACAATGGACTTGGACTTGAGAAGGGGAATGTTGCTGCTTCCTCCCATAATCCACAGGTTGATGGACCACAGGGATATCTGGGTCAGAATTCCGGCCAGTATGGAAGGTATCTCAAATACCGTGTGAAGGATGCCTGTCACAAAACCCGCCGCCATTCCCGCCAGGGTGGCTATAAACAGGGCTGCCACCGGATTCATTCCCCTGCCCACAATCAGCGTGGCACAGACGCAGCCTCCCAGTGCAAAGCTTCCGTCCACAGTCAAATCCGCAATGTCCAGAAGCTTGAAGGTGATGTATACCCCCAGCACCATGATTCCCCAGAGCACGCCCTGTCCCACTGCATCTAACAGATTGGGGCCCATGCCCTGCATCAGATTCGCAAAATTCATATCTTATATTTACCTCCCTTTCTGTCTCTATCCCTTTGTGTGATTTGATGATGTAAATAGCTTGCCCAAACCGCTGTTCCCGGAAGCCTTACAGCTTGAGCAAACCATCTACCTTCTTTACCGGACGCCATTTTATCCGATGACCGCTATTTTGCCCGATGACCGAAAAGAGGGTGCTGCAGGCCAAAGCGGTTTTCACCGTCTCTGCCCCGCAGCACCGCCTGTATCATTCTGAGCTGCCTGGCTGTCTATTTTAATCCGGATACATCAATCCCAAGTGTCTGGGCTGTTTCCTCGTTCACTGTCAGCTCGCACTTCTCAGCCGGCAGGTACTCAATCGGCATATCAGCCGGTGACGCTCCCTCGGTGAGGATTTTCACAGCCTGCTGGCCGGTCATATATCCCAGCTGGTAATAATCAATGCCGTATGTAGCCAGTCCGCCGTTCTGCACCATGCCTGCCTCGCCGCAGATAACCGGCAGATTGTTGTCTCCTGCCACCATTCCAACTGTGGCCATACCTGCTGCGATTACATTGTCCGTTGGGGCGTAAACCGCATCCACGGCACCTACCATGGACTGTACCACGGTCTGAATCTCATTGGAACTGGAAACCGTGTATTCCTTGCTCTCCATGCCTGCCGCCGCAATGGCTTCCTTTGCCATGTCAGCCTGGATCTTGGAGTTGGACTCTGCGGAGCAGTACAGCACGCCCACGGTCTTGGCTTCCGGAACCAGCTGCTTAAGCAGGTCGATCTGCTCCTTCACAGGAGTCAGGTCAGAGGTTCCTGTAACATTTGCTCCCGGCTTTTCATTGGTGTCAACCAGACCGGATTCAGCCGGGTCTGTCACTGCGGTAATCAGGACAGGGGTATCTTCCACTGCGCCCACCATGGCCTGGGCAGCCGGTGTGGCGATGGCCAGAATCAAATCCTTCTTCTCATTGGCGAACTTGGATGCCACTGTCTGGCAGGCTGACTGGTCGCCGGAAGCATTCTGCTGGTCAACCTCGTAAGCGATTCCAGCGTCGTCTAAAGCAGCGATAAAACCGTCATTGGCAGCGTCCAGGGCGGTGTGCTGCACCAGCTGGAGTACGCCAATCTTATAGGTGGTTCCCTCTGCCTTTGCAGCAGTCTCACTATCTGATGCCTCTGCCCCGGTTGTCTCCTCCGCCTTTGAAGCCGTATCAGCTTCTGTCTCCTGGGACTTGGCGGCAGCTGACGTGGTTTCAGCCGTATTGCCTGCGCAGGCCGTCATGGACAGAACCATGGCGCCGGCTAAAACCAGGGACATGATTTTTGATGTCTTTTTCATAATACTATCTCCTCTTTCCACATAAGAATTCGTCCTCTGTCAGGACTTTTCCTATCATACTACAAAAAATTTGCGCCGTCAATTTTATTACTTTAAATTTCTGTGATTTTAAAGTAATAAAGTGAAAAACTGGTGTTTTTTGCAGATATTTCCATTCTTATTTATGCATATCGAGAGGAATGGTGACAGTAAACTCTGTTCCCTTGTCTAACTCAGAGGTCACATGGATGGTTCCATGGTAAAAATTCACGATGTGTTTCACAATGGACAGACCCAGCCCCGTACCGCCCTGTTTGCGGCTGCGGCCCTTATCCACCCTGTAGAACCGCTCGAATATGCGGTCCAGGCTTTCCTTTGGAATTCCCACGCCGTTGTCCTTTACCCTTACCAGCATGTCATCTCCCTGTTCACCCACCGTAATCCACACCTGGCCTCCGGGCCGGTTGTACTTGATGGCATTGGTGGCCAGGTTGGTAAACAGCTCCTTCATCTGCTGCAGGTTAGCACGGATACACAGGGGCTTGCAGTCCACATGGAGAAACACCTGGCAGGAGGCAGCCAGCGGCTTTAGGCTGTCCATGATCTCCTGGAGAAGCACGCTGATTCTCACATCGGAAAACATTACCTCGGCATCCATGGATTCCAGGCGGGATATCATCAGAATGTCGTTGATAAGCCCTGTCATTCCAGCGGCCTCCTTCTTGATTCTCTTTGCGAAATCCAGCTTCAGACCGTCATCCTGAATCATGCCGCTCTCCAGTAACTCCGCGTAGCCCTGGATGGAGGTGATAGGAGTCTTAAGCTCATGGGACGCGTTGCTGAAAAATTCCTGGCGAATCTGCTTTTCCTTTTCAATCTGGCTTAAATATTCTTTTACGTCCTTTGACATATTCATGATGGTCTCGGCAATGACGTTGATTTCAGGATATTGGCAGCTTTCAAACTGCAGCTCCGTGTAATCCCCTTTTACCTTCATCACGGCTTTCGAGATATCGCGCAGGGGTCTGGTGACCGATGACACAAAGCGTCTGGTGGTCACCACGGAGCAGACCATGGCCATAAGGAAGCTTAAAATGGCGGCCGGAAACAGCATGGGAAGGTATTCCTGTATGCCGGAATAGGGCACGGCCAGGCGGAGCACCATGTCTGAATACTCAGAGCGGCAGGCCACATAGAGCATGGTTTTTCCCAGTGTTTTGGAATAGCGTCTGGCATACCCCTCCCCGTGCTCCATGGCTGCCCGTATCTCCTCACGTCCCTGGTGGTTGTCCAGGTACTCGGCGTCCGCGTCAGAATCCGTTACAACGGTTCCATCCGACTTTATAAGTGTCACCCTGCTGGAATCCTGGTCCGTAAACGCCTCCAGGCGCTCCATCTGCTCCATTAAGTCCCTGTCGTAATCCAGGATGCTGTCCACGGCCTTGATGGTGTAAGTCATATCATTTTTGGAGTTTTTTAACATCATTTTGCTGCTGGCAATATAAAAGATGACGCTGTTAATACACAGCGCCGCCAAAAGTACCAGGATAAAACGTTCCAATAATGCTTTACGCATGTCTTCCTCCTTGGTTTCCTGTCATGTTATCTCACCATACGGTAGCCCACGCCCCGGACCGTCTTAATGCAGGCACCGCCCTCTTCCCCCAGCTTCTGGCGAAGGGTGCGGATGTGCATGTCAAGGGTTCTGGTCTCTCCATCGTACTCATAACCCCAGATGCGGTTGAGCAGTTCATCCCTGGTCACCACCCTGGACTGGTTCTCCAGCAGATAAACCAACAGCTCAAATTCCTTCAGTGTAAGCTCTACCAGCCGGCCGCCGCTTGACACCTCCCTGGTCTTGCGGTTGACCTGGATGTCCTGGTAGAACAGCACATCCCTGTCCTCCTCCCGTTTGGTCCTGCGCAGCAGGCTGCGGATGCGGGCCGACAGCTCCAGAACCCCAAAGGGTTTTACCATGTAATCGTCTGCCCCGCAGTCCAGCCCAACCACCTTGTCAAGCTCCTTTTCCTTGGCCGTCAGGAGCATGATGGGCACATATTTTAACTGCTCCGTATTTCTTACCTCCTTGATGGCCTCTGTGCCGTCCATCCCCGGAAGCATCCAGTCAAAGATTACCAGGTCCGGCTTTTCCTCCCTCATCCTGGCCAGGCCCTCCTCCGCGGTTTCAAACCCTTCCGCCGCATATCCAAAGCCTTCCAGGGCAATTTTTAACAGATTCATGATGTTTTCATCATCCTCAATAATATAAATCCGTTCCATTTTCCAACTACCGCCTTTCCCGGCATACAGCCTATGTAAACAGCATACCAGACTGAAGTAAAATCCACCTCATGGGAATGTAAAACTTGTGTAAAGTTTTTCCCGCTACAGGACCTCCTTATACACCCGGAGCACATTTTTACAGAATACAGCTTCTATTTCCGAAGAGGTAAATCCTTCCCTTTCCATGGCATGCGCCAGCATGGGGAGCTTTCCCGCATCCCCCATCTCCAGGTTCCCGCTGATTCCGTCGAAGTCGGAACCCAGCCCGATACAGCCGATGCCGCCAATTTTCCGAATATGCTTCATATGCTCCACCATGTCGGATATGCGGCTTAACTGCTCTTCCCCTGGTCCGAAGTCCCGCAAAAAGGCAGTGCAGTAATTGATGCCCATGACGCCGCCGCGTTCCGCCAGGGCGCGTATCATATCATCGGTCAGGTTCCTCGGATGGGAAGCCAAGGCCCTTGCGTTGGAATGGCTGGCCACAAAAGGTTTTCTGGTATGCCGGAACACATCCCATATGCCTGCGTCATTCAGGTGGGAAATATCAATGATCATTCCCAGGCGCTCCATCTCCTCCACAAATGCAATCCCGGTATCCGTAAGTCCGTGCTCTGTATCCGGCGCCATCCTGAAGGTACCGTCCTCCTCTGCAATCCTGGCATTGGGAAATGCCAGCTCATTGGGAAAATTCCAGGTCAGGGTCATCATGCGCACACCCAGCCGGTAAAAATCCCGCAGAAACGCCGTTTTACCCTGGCAGGTCCCGCCTTCCTCCACTGTGAGAAGGGCCGACATCCTGCCCTGCTCCCAGTTTCTGCTGATATCCTCGTAGGATCGGACGATTCCTATGATATCCTCATGGGCCTCCATTTCCTGGTAGAAGGTATCGAGAAGTTCCATGCAGAATTCAAAGGGCCTTCCCTTGGCCTGTTCCAGATTGACATACAGGGCAAAATTCTGCAGCCCGTAATCCCCTGCCTGCATCTTTTTCAAATCCAGCATCATCTGGTTCTCCAGGATGGACTGCCTGCCTCCCTTCTTATGGTCCTTATAGATTTCCGCAATGGTATCGCAGTGCATATCCACAACTTTCATATCCCTGTCCTCTTTCCTGTTCTTTGGTATTCCCAATTTATTCCCGTATAACCGGAAATATTCTGTCACCCGTTACTATGTTCCAGTTTATACTGACTGCCTGTTTCTGTCAATCGGCTGCATTGGCCTCTGAGAGGATTTCCCCTGCCCGGCAGATTGCATCGTCGATGCGGGGCGCTATGTTTTCCCTTCCTATCTCCTTATCAAATCCTGCTTTCTCCATCACAGACAGGGGCTGTTCGTTTACATGGGAAAGAATCATGGTGATACGGGCCTTGCGGCACCTGGCGTTCAGCTTCTTAAGACTGTTCAGGGCGGTTGCATCCATGGCGGGAACGCTTCTCATCCGCAGAATCAGCACCTTCTTGTCTGAATCCAGGGGAATCTGTCCAATCTTGTCCGCCGCGCCAAAGAACATGGGACCGTTCACCTCAAACACCATAACCTGTCTGGGCACTGGTTTTAAGTCAATGCGCTCCCTGTCCGTGCTCTCCTCGTAATCCTCTGCGTACTTCCATCCGTAAATATCAGACACATCCGCCATGCGCTTCATGAACAGCAGACAGGCCAGGGCCAGTCCCACGCCGATGGCCATGACCAGATCGAACACCACTGTGAGAAAAAAGGTCAGCACCAGCACGGCCGTGTCACTTTTGGGCGCTGTCTTCACCACATCTGCAAAGGACCGCCACTCACTCATATTGTAAGCCACCATAAACAGGATGGCCGCTATGGCAGGCATGGGAATCAGAGCCGCATAGGGCATCAGGAATACCAGAATCAGCAGAAGCACTGCTGCGTGGACCATGCCGGCCACCGGGCTGCGCCCTCCGTTCTTTATGTTGGCAGCTGTCCTTGCGATGGCACCTGTGGCCGGAATGCCTCCGAAAAGCGCTGAGGCCGCGTTGCCCACTCCCTGGGCCACCAGCTCTGCGTTGGAGTTGTGCTTTCCGCCTATCATTCCGTCGGCCACCACACAGGAAAGCAGGGATTCAATGGCAGCCAGCACGGCTATGGTAATGGCGTCCGGCATCACCTTCTGTACCAGGCTGAAGCTGATATTCGGCAGATGGAACGCGGGAAGGCCGGAGGAAATGGTATATAAATCCCCTATGGTATTGACCCTCAGGCCCATTCCCTTAACCAGCACCGCTGCAGCCGCAACGGCAATCAATGAGGGCGGCACCTTCTTAAAGAACCTGGGCCACAGAATGAGAATGGCCAGTGACACAGCTCCCACTGCCAGGGCCTGAAGGTTCAGGGTATCCATGCAGGAGATAACCTGGCCCAGCTTCTCCATGGTCTCCACCGGTGATTCCCTGAAGGTAAGTCCCAGGAAATCCTTAATCTGGCCGATAAAAATGGTCACTGCGATACCGGTTGTAAAGCCGGTTGTAATGGTATAGGGAATAAACCGGATCAGGCTGCCCAGGCGCAGAAAGCCCATAATAACGAGAATAAGACCGGCCAGTATCGTAGCTGTGGCCAGTCCCTCCATTCCGTTTTTCATGACGATTCCTGCCACAATGGTGGCAAAGGCTGCCGTAGGGCCTGCTATCTGCACCTTGCTGCCGCCTAAGAAGGAAATAACAAACCCGGCTATGATGGCCGTGTAAAGTCCCTGTTCCGGTGTCACACCGGAGGCCAGCGCCAGGGCTATGGACAGGGGCAGGGCTACGATACTG
>OMGG01000972.1_pt1 | contig 11908 bp, 7 predicted proteins | sample 1645891 | NCBI WGS metagenome assembly OMGG01 (sample SAMN05578587, study PRJEB25193) | human gut metagenome | biome: Human Microbiome; feature: human-associated habitat; material: feces | host: Homo sapiens | place: USA:Birmingham
AAAACAGTGAAAAGCCCAGATCGACCAGGGCAGACAGCAGCTGAATGACGGGATCGCTCAGACAGAAGCGGGAATTGCCCAGGTAGAGCAGAAGATCCAGGAGATAGAGGCTGGTCTTCCCACTGTTTTGGACGGTATAAAAGCAGTCACGGACGGGATCAGCCAGGCGGAATCAACCATCGAAGGCCTGAAACAAAACCAGGCGGATATCCGGGACGGGATCACTAAGTTGGAGGAACAGCTTGCCGCTTTGCCCCCTGAGGCTGAGGATATCCGGCAGCAGTTGGAGGAGCAGTTAAATGAGGCCAGAGAGCAGGAAGCCCAGATTGAGGCAGGTATCTCTGCGGCCTCAGGACAGCTTGCGGATCTTCAGAATACCCTGCAGCAGTTAGAGGAGCAGAAAGCCCAAATGGACAATGCCTTACCTCAGTTAAAAGAGCAGCAGCAGACCCTGCCGGCTGCACTGGAGGAGCTGAAAAAGCAGCTCGACCAACTTGATGCCCAGGCGGAAACCCTGGCAGAAAAGGAGGCAGAGCTTGCAGACGGAGAGGACCAGATTGCCCAGGCAGAGGTACTGCTTACGGAAAAGGAAGCAGAACTTGCAGCGGGAAAGGCCCAGATAGAGGACGGGGCAGCTCAGCTTGCGGATGGAGAAAATCAGCTTGATGAGGCCAGGGAGCTTCTGGAATCCAAAGAGCAGGAGCTTGCGGACGCAAAGGCTCAGATCGCGCAGTCAAGAAAAGAGCTTGAGGATGGAAAGGCCCAGCTTGCGGACGGGGAGAAGGAGATCGCGGACGGGGAGTCTGAGATTGAAAAGAACCGGAAGAAGCTTGCGGACGGACGCAGGGAATATGAGGAAAAGAAGGCGGATGCGGATGAGAAGATTGCAGATGCCAGGCAGAAGGTAGCAGACGGGCAGAAGGATCTGGATGATCTGGAGGTGCCAAAATGGTATATTCTCAACCGTGATTTCATACAGACTTATGTGGAATACGAGCAGGATGCAGACAGGATAAAGGCCATAGGAGACGTATTTCCGGCGATCTTTTTCCTGGTCGCAGCCCTGATATGCCTTACCACCATGACAAGAATGGTGGAGGAGGAGAGAACCCAGATCGGAACGCTGAAAGCACTTGGATACAGCAAACTCTCCATCGCGGCAAAGTATCTGTGTTACGCGCTTTTGGCATCCCTCATAGGCAGTCTGGCGGGACTGGTGGCAGGGCAGAAGATACTGCCCCCTGTCATCATCAATGCCTATGGTATCCTCTACAACAATCTTCCTGAGGCGGTGGCACCGCTGCACGCGGGATATTCCATATCCTCCACTCTGCTGGCCATTGCCTGTACTACCGCGGCAGCCGGAATCGCCTGTTATAAGGAACTGATGTCCACACCGGCAACCCTGATGCGTCCCGCGGCTCCGAAGTCGGGGAAAAGAGTGCTGCTGGAACGTGTGGGAATCATTTGGAACCACCTGAGCTTTACCAACAAGTCCACGGTCCGGAACCTGTTCCGGTATAAAAAGCGGTTTTTCATGACGGTTCTGGGCATCGGCGGCTGTATGGGACTTTTGCTGGTGGGATTCGGCGTGAAGGATTCGGTCCGCTCCATCGGTACGATCCAGTACAATGACCTGTTGTCCTACCACGCAGAGATTGTATTAGAGGATAAAACCACACCGGAGGAAAAAGAGGAAGTGATGGACGCCATGGAAAAGGATAAGGATATCAAATCCTTTATGGCAGTTTACAAGACCTCCATGGATATCGAAAATGAGAAAGAGGATGTGACCAAAAGCGCCTATGTAATGGTGCCTGAGAATGCAAAGGAATTTAAAAAATATGCCGACCTGCGCAGCCGTACGACGAAGGAGCATTACGAGCTTTCCGATGACGGGATCATCATATCAGAGAAGCTGGCAAAGCTGCTGGATGTGAAGGAGGGCGACACTGTGGTTCTGAAGGAGGAGGAGACAGATCATTTTGAGGTGAAGGTTTCCCATATCACGGAGAACTATTTCCTCCATTACATCTACATCTCTCCTGAGCTGTACGGCAAAGTATTCGGGGAAACGCCGGAATTTGTGGACTATCTCACAATCAATACTTCCACGGACAGCGCATTTGAAGACAGCATGCAGGAGAAATATATGGCCTATGATCAGGTATCTGAGGTCTCATTTATTACAAAGACAGCGGACAGGATCGCCAATATGCTGAAAAGCCTGGATACGGTCATCTATGTGCTGGTCATCGCCGCGGGTCTTCTGGCATTTGTTGTTTTATATAATCTGAATAACATTAATATCAGTGAGCGGATCCGGGAGCTGGCTACTTTAAAAGTCCTTGGGTTTTATGATATGGAGGTGTCCAGATATGTGCTCAGGGAGAATGTCTGTCTGACGCTCATTGGCTGTGTTCTGGGAATCTTCTTCGGGAAAATCCTGCACATGTTTGTTATTTTGACTGCGGAGACAGACATTATGATGTTCGGAAGAGACATAGAAATCATCAGTTTTGTGTATAGTATCCTGATCACTTTATTCTTTTCAGCAGTGGTAAATTTCTTCATGCATTTCCGTCTGAAAAAGGTGGATATGGTGGAGTCCATGAAAAGTGTAGAGTAAAAAACTTGAAATTTTCCCGGAAAAGGTATATGATTAACGGGAAAATCGAAATTTCAAAGGGTATGTAAAAGGAGGAGATTTATTATGCCTATTAAGAAATCAACGACAAAAGCAGCTGCGACAGAGGCTGTGAAGACAACGACCGAAGAGAAGAAGACAGAGGCAGCAAAAGCTGCAGAACCAGTAAAAGCTGCAAAAACACCAGAGAAAAAACAGCCTGTAAAACGTGCCGCTGCAAAGAAAGCCGTAGCTGAGAAAAAAGCCGCTGAAAAACCTGCTGCAAAAGCTGCAGAGGCAAAGAAATTTGTCTATGTTCAGTGCATGGGCAATGAATACAAGGTTGAAGATATTGAAAACAGTGTAAAAAAAGCATGGATGGACGAGACCGGAAAAAAAGAGAGCGACATCAAAGAAATGCAGATTTACATCAAACCGGAAGAGAACGCCGCTTACTATGTGATCAACAATGAATACAAAGAAGGCGGAAACAAAGTAGATTTATAAGTACTTTTCGATTGGTTTTATGTAAAAGGAAAAGAGGGAGCTCCTTCATCTGGAAGAAGCGCGAATGATGTGAGAATCATCATGGCCGAAAGCCTCAGGTTTTTGGAGGAAGGTTCGTCCGCTCCAAGTTAGCCGGGAGCTAAGGTGAGGCCGAAAGGCGTAGCCGATGCACATACGGTAGAGATTCCGTAGCCGCCGAAAGATTTAAGCAGGGGGACACATTTGAAGTGTTGGTGCCGGGTGTTGGTTTACCCGGTCGAAAGGGACTGAAATTTAGTAGGGAAGTCCAGCATGGAGAGTGGCGAGAAAAGCCCTGTGTATATCTAAGGCGCCCGTACCGCAAACCGACACAGGTAGGTAGGAAGAAGATTCTAAGGCCAACGGGAGAAGGGTTGTTAAGGAACTCGGCAAGTTGACCCCGTAACTTCGGGAGAAGGGGTGCTCATGAAAGTGAGCCGCAGAGAATAGGCCCAAGCAACTGTTTAGCAAAAACACAGGTCTGTGCTAAATCGAAAGATGACGTATACGGGCTGACACCTGCCCGGTGCTGGAAGGTTAAGGGGATGTGTGCAAGCACTGAACCGAAGCCCCAGTAAACGGCGGCCGTAACTATAACGGTCCTAAGGTAGCGAAATTCCTTGTCAGGTAAGTTCTGACCCGCACGAATGGTGTAATGATTTGGGCACTGTCTCAACAGCCCGCCCGGCGAAATTGTAGTACCGGTGAAGATGCCGGTTTCCCGCGACAAGACGGAAAGACCCCATGGAGCTTTACTGCAGCCTAATATTGGGTTTCGATATTACATGTACAGGATATGTGGGAGACATGGAAGCACGGGCGTCAGCCTGTGTGGAGTCAGCCTTGGGATACCACACTTGTGATATTGGAATTCTAACCTGCGGCCCTGAATCGGGTCGGGGGACATTGTTAGGCGGGCAGTTTGACTGGGGCGGTCGCCTCCGAAAAAGTAACGGAGGCGTTCAAAGGTTGGCTCAGCTTGGACGGAAACCAAGCCAAAGAGTGCAAACGCATAAGCCAGCCTAACTGCGAGACTGACGGGTCGAGCAGTAACGAAAGTTGGAGTTAGTGATCCGGCGGTATGTGAGTGGAAATGCCGTCGCTCAACGGATAAAAGTTACCCTGGGGATAACAGGCTGATCTCCCCCAAGAGTCCACATCGACGGGGAGGTTTGGCACCTCGATGTCGGCTCATCGCATCCTGGGGCTGTAGCAGGTCCCAAGGGTTGGGCTGTTCGCCCATTAAAGCGGTACGCGAGCTGGGTTCAGAACGTCGTGAGACAGTTCGGTCCCTATCTGTCGTGGGCGCAGGATATTTGACAGGATCTGTCCCTAGTACGAGAGGACCGGGATGGACGCACCTCTGGTGCACCAGTTGTCACGCCAGTGGCACAGCTGGGCAGCTATGTGCGGATCGGATAAACGCTGAAAGCATCTAAGCGTGAAGCCGGCCTGGAGATAAGATATCCCACTGAGATAATCAGGTAAGACCCCTTGAAGACTACAAGGTTGATAGGCTCAAAGTGTAAGCACGGTGACGTGTTCAGCTAGCGAGTACTAATCGGTCGAGGGCTTGACCACAATCTTCTTGAAGGTTCTGCATTTGCCCAAGAGAGCGCAGTAGTTGTTCAGTTTTGAAGGTATGACCTTCAGAAGGAAAAAGAGAATATGTAGAGGCTAGGCTTTAAGCAATTGCTTCAAGCACATTCATAGCCGGTGCCGATGACGCCAAGGTTCCACCTGTTCCCATTCCGAACACAGAAGTTAAGCTTGGTTGTGCCGAAGATACTTGGTTGGAGACGACCTGGGAAAATAGGTAGGTGCCGGCTCTTTTCCTTATTTGGGGAAAAACCAGCTTTTTCCCCAAAATATGGCCCCTTGGTCAAGCGGCTAAGACGTCGCCCTCTCACGGCGAAATCGGGAGTTCGATTCTCCCAGGGGTCACCATTTTTGTGTTCCGCGCCGCATCTCCTGCGGCTGTTTTGCACTTTTAGCTCAGTTGGTAGAGCTACTGTAACACACTAAGACTTCTCTAAAAACCGCAGTACAAAGCCAAAATTTGGAGTTTAAGAGTGCAATAGATTGGGCAAATTTGCTCAGAGAAGTCCCCTGGCGATTACAAAGTTATATGAGCACCAATAGCTCAGTTGGTAGAGCAGCTGACTCTTAATCAGCGGGCCCAGGGTTCGAGTCCCTGAAAGTGCACCATTATCAGCAAACTCGAACTTGCTCTTGTATGAGAGTGAGTTCGGGTTTATTTTTTTGTCTGGGCATAATTTTAAAGTAGAGCAAACAGGCCGCACAGGAGAGACATCTCCCGCGCGGCCTGTTTGCTCTCTATGGAATTTGAACGCATTCCGCAAACTGTTCGAAAGATATCTCCCCTACCTGGTATTTGACCATTGTCTTCTGCGCGGGTCACGCCATTTGTTGTAGGCCTCGCGCATTTTGGCGTTTTCCTGTGCGTAGGCGCAGTGCATCTGGTATTTGTTCCGCAGCTGCTGGTAGAGCTGCCGCCTCTTATCCGCTTTCAGGTGGAAGATACGGAGGACCGTCTGCATCCAGTCTTGGATGGATACGCGCTCTTACTGGGAGATAGGATTTTCATTTTGAAGGTCCGCTATTGCTGCGCGGATTTGCTTCTCAAATATATCTTTTTGAGATGTGTCACAGTATAAATATTTCCCGGCCTGACGGAAATACTGTTTCCACCTACGCTCATTCATACCGAGTCCCCCTCATAGAGCACACCGTCTTTCGATAAGAGGCTATCAATAGTCTGCGTCACTCGCCGATATTCTGCAATGATATCATCGAGATATCCGCTGCCTTGTTCGGTAATCGAAAAATATACTCTGGTTCGATTACTCTCCGTAACGACGGTTTCCGACGGTGAAATGTAACCGTGCTCTTGTAGCCGATAGATAGCAATATATAGTGTGTTAAATTGAAGCACACCATCACTAAGCCGGGCCATTTCCTGAAGCATTTCGTAAGCATACATTGGCTTTTGCCTCAAAAGAAAAAGAACCAGCATATCGGTCGTAGCTTTTTTCAGGCCGTCTTTCATGCCCGCCACGGTGCCACTACGTTTTTTGGATGATTGCTCCATGGTGTTATCTCCTATGTTCATCAATACTATACAACATAATATTAATATTTTCAACATATTTATTATTGACAAATATATATTTTTTATATATTCTGTAACTAGGATACCAACGTCAATTTAGATAGATGGGCATCAGCGCGCGAAATATCCGTGTAATAAAAGAATACCAATCACACAATGATAGGAGTTGAAGAATTATGAAGAAAAAGCTGTTCACATTTGCACTTTGTATTATTATGGTAGCCGCAATAGCAGTGCCCGCATTTGCAGCGGAACCTCCGCAATGGAGTGAAGGTGACACTACCGTGATTGATCTTACCTACGAAGAGTTTATCAAAAAAACTGCAGAATTGAATGGAATTAGTGAGGAAGAAGCCGTACAGCTTTTTGAAGGAATTCGTAAAAATTCCCAAAATGATGGTATAGCACCTTATGCTGATCTGGTCGATCATTATCAGGTGGTTTCAAAAACCTTTACTTATTCAAAAAATAGTACTTATAGTGCAACGTCCGAAGCAACATTGTGGCTTAGAGGAAAAGGCTCCTATTTTCAAATTCAAGGCGTAGTAGGAAGTGCCACAAGGATACAGACCGGAACATCCACCGCTTCTTGGGTGCAGTTGTACAATAACTACAACGCTTCATTCCCTTCTCTTTCTGTCGATTTTGTTGGAAGTGGATATTTTACTGAATCCAGAACGCATTCCGGAGGCGGCTCAGTAAATATTAACGGGTTTAATTTGAACGGCTCAACTGCATATACAGACACTTACTCCAGTGATACAATGAGCCTGATTTGGACATATAAGCTGTACGCTTAAGGTATAAAGGATGATTAATAAAAACATTATCTTTTGCTTGGAATATTTTTTATTGATATTTTTAGTAGGATGTACGGCGTTCAAAAATGTACCGGGTGAAGAATACCAATATGAGCAGCTTTCAGAAACGCCTGGAATTGACGCATACCAAGCAATTGAAACAATTTGTTCTCCTGAAGATGCTGCACTTATGGAAGAAGACTTCTACGAAGAAGCTAAACTATGGAGGTATGCAGCCCAAAAGGAAGTGTTCGTCTGTAGAGGAAAAGAAAAAATAGAAGCGAATATAGTGTTGAAGCTTTGTGAGTACAAAGGATATTCGGCAATTTATGCGGTTATTGATTATGGTTTTGAAAATTCGGATGTTTGGGAGCAAACAAGTGAGGCATGGCTCAATATAAAAAACAGCCAAACGCCAGAAGCTTTGCCAGAGGCAACGCTCGGCGTGACCGTTACAGGAAAGGGACTTCCCGATCCGATTTTGACCGTATGCTCCTTTTACCCTAACATATTTGATTTACAGTATCAAAAAGGAATATCCTTCGCTGAAGAAAAGTTTTCTTTCAAGTAACAAATCAGTTGCCATTCAAGTGCCGTTGCCGCACGAAATTGTAAAACTTCGTTCGGTGACAACACTATTTTAGCTCAATATTTTATCGCAGGCACCTCTTGATTATAACTTTAAAATAGGTATATAAGGACACAGTGATTCCGGATGCGATTCCGGCTATCATTACACCGGAGGTTTTTGACCGAGTACAAAAACGCTGTGAACAGAACCCAAAAGCTCCGGCGCATACGAGAACGAATGTCAATTATATGCTGACAACAAAACTGTTTTGCAGAAACTGTGGCTCTATAATGGCAGGTGAAAGCGGAAAAGTCATATAGGCACATGGCACGATTATTATAAATGTGGGAACCGTAAACGCAATGGCCGCGCGGGATGCGATTTAAAATCAGTGCGAAAGGAACCTTTGGAACGTTTTGTAGTAAAAGCTGCGATAAAAAAGGCTCTCAATAAGGACACGATTGAACGTTTGACGCAAAAGCTTTTAGCTTATCAAAGCAGAGAAAATACACGTTTGCCGGTACTGCCGGCCGCGCTGAAAGATGTTAATAAACCAATCGAAAATATCGTATCTGCAATCGAACAGGGAATCATTATACCAGCTACCAAACAGCGGTTGGACGATTTAGAGGAGCAGCGTAAGGCGCTGGAGACAAACATCCTGCAGGAGCAGATCGCAAAGCCGCTTCTTACAAGGGAGCAGATTCTGTTCCGGTTTGAGCGGTTCCGGCAGGGCGACCCGAGTGTCTCGGCATATCAGCGAAACATCATAGATTGTTTTGTAAACTCGGTATATATTTTTGATGACCGATTCGTTGTCAATTTCAATTACAGAGACGGGGATAAACTGGTATCTCTGCAAGAGGTAAAAAGTTCGTCCTTAGCTGAATATGGTTTACCATTTGAGCCATCCTTTTCGGATGGCTCTTTTTTTGACGGAAAGCGTCAATATCGCTTTTTTCACGCCGTATAGTCAGGATTTTACGCAGAATGCTCCCGGAATTGATTGTTCGGCTTGTTTTTTATGCTTGGATACACTACAATGGATAAAAAGGATGGGCCATTTTTCACAAACCGGCCCCGGCAAGGAGGCATGTATATGCCGTTTTCTGAAGAAAATGTGCTGGATTTTGTAAAATGGCTCGAAAAGTCGTATTTTGTAGAACGGGCTCTGGGAAGGATTGAAAAGCTTCTGGCACCGGAATTTATGATGGTGGGAACCGGACGGCGGGAGGTCTGCTATGACATGCCGCAGATGAGGTTCCTGCTGCAGCAGGAGCAAAGTGGATTTCATGATACGTTTCTGGTGCTAAGTGCCCATTACAGCGTCCGAACGCTCACACCGGAGGTGTTTTCCGTGTGCGGTGAGCTTGTCGTGCGCGAAAACAATGAATCCTGTGAAATGCTGGATCTTCCTGTCCGCGTTACGATCATTTTGCGCGCGGAGCAGGGATGTCTGCTGCTTTCGCAGCTGCATTTGTCGCTGCCCAGTCCCGACCAGGATGACGCGGAATTTTTTCCGCGGCTGTTGGTGGGGGAGAACATCTCCACACTGCGCAGGCTTGCAGACGAGCGCTCCGCAGAGCTGCGGGAGCGCAACCGTGACCTCGATGCCCTGATGAACAATATCCCCGGCGGCGTCATGTGCTGCGACGCCACGGACGAACTGAACCTTCTGCAGTTCAGCGACGGACTTCTGTCAATGTTGGGTTATACACGCGAGGAGCTGGGGACTGTTTTCCATAACCGATTCTCCGAGATGATTTACGAGCCGGATATTGCACCTACATGGGAGGCTGTGCATGCGCAGCTGGAAAAAGGCAATACGAAGCTCATTGAGTACCGGATGGCCCGCAAGGATGGTGGTTTGATTTGGGTGCAGGACAGAGGCCAGCTCATGCGCCGGGAGGATGGGCGAGAGGTATTCTACTGCATTCTGTTGGATATTACTGAAACAAAAAAGGCGCAGGAGGATCTGCGCCTTTCGCTGGAACGCCACCAAATCATTATGGATCAGACCAACGACATTATTTTTGAGTGGCAGGTCAAACAGGATACACTGACTTTCTCGCCCAACTGGGAAAAGAAATTTGGCTATGAGCCGGTGCGGGAAAATGTTCATGCGCACCTGCTGGACAACCCGCATCTGCATCCTGATGATGTACCACTGCTGCGGCGCAAGCTGTCGGATATTCTGGAAAGAGAACCCTATCAGGAGGCGGAACTTCGCATTCAGAAGCGGGACGGGGGCTATTTGTGGTGCCGTGTGCGTGCGACGCTGCAGAAAGACCGCGCGGGTGAACCGGCCAAAGCGGTGGGCGTGATTTTGGACATCGACGCGGAAAAGCGGGAGGCCCAGCGCATGCGGGAGCGTGCAGAGCGCGACACCTTGACGGGGCTGTATAACAAAGGGACCATGGAAGCCAAGGCAGACCATGCGTTGGGTGCACTGATGCCTGGGGAAAACGCCGTGCTTTTGATGATCGACATTGACAATTTCAAGCAGGTAAATGATTTTTACGGGCATCTGAGCGGTGACGTGATGTTGACGGAGGCCGCACGTATGCTGCAGGATATGTTCCGCGCAAGCGATATTCTGGGACGCATCGGCGGGGACGAATTCACCGTACTGCTGCGTGGTTCCGGGGCGCAGGCCATAGCGGGCCGCAAGGCGCAGGAGGTGTTGGACGCTTTTGCGCGGCTCCTGCCGGCACAGGGCGGCGGGCCAGTTTTTTCCTGCAGTGTTGGCATCGCTCAAGCGCCGCAGGATGGTACCGATTATCTCACGCTTTATAAGAAGGCAGATGCGGCGTTGTACCGAGCCAAAATGCAGGGGAAAAATACCTATGCGTTTTATACCCAGTTGCCGTTGGAAGGGCTGGGAGCGCCTACACAGAGCACCGTGGGACAGACGATTGATTCCGAGCTGGGCACAGGCGTGATGCGCAGCTCGCTGGCGGAGTATGTATTTCACATTCTCTACCAGTCCGACGATGTGGAGAAAGCGATTCCCAGCGTGCTGGAGATCGTAGGGCGGCATGTAGGTGTGAGCCGCGTTTATATTTTTGAAGATTCCGAGGACGGAACATACTGCGATAACACCTTTGAATGGTGCAACGACGGCATTGTGCCGCAGATAGACCAGCTTCAGCATATGCTGGAGGGCGAACTGGCGGATTATTATAAGAATTTTAACGAAGACGGTATTTTTTACTGCCGCGACATCCATGCACTGCCCCCGAATCAGGTGCAGGTTCTGGAGGCGCAAGGCATCAAGTCCATGCTGCAGTGTGTGATCCGCGACGACGGCAAGCCCAGGGGCTACAGCGGCTTTGATGAATGCCGGGAAAGCCGATTCTGGACGCAGGAGCAGACGGACCTGCTGTGCATTGTAGCGGAAATCGTGAGCGTATACCTGCTGAAGGCGCGGGCACGCACAAGGCTCACCCATGCGCTGCAGGGCGCGCAGGCGATTTTGGACTCGCAGGACGCATGGCTGTATGTCATCCGAAAAGGAACGTATGAGCTGCTTTACGCCAATAAAAAAACAATGCAGGATGTACCCGGCGCAATGCCCGGCGAGCCTTGTTACCGTGTGTTTTACCGGGCGGACAAGCCGTGCGTGCATTGCCCGCTGGTAAAGCTGGCCCCCGAAGGCCCGGACCGCGTCACCGCGAGGCTGTACAGCGAGGTTCTGGACATGGAAGTAACGGCTGTGGGCATGGAAATCCCCTGGGCGGGCGGAGAGGATGCCTATCTGATGGCCTGTGAAAAAGTAAAAACTCAGAAGAAAAAGTGAACTGAAAAACAGAAAAGGCGCCCGGCTGCGGAAAAATAAGCGGCCGGGAATTTTTGCCGGTATTTTTTCACCTGAAAAGTAAAAAAACACTTGCATTTTTTGCTGGGATGGTGTATATTAAATAAGCAGTTTTCGTTCCTCTTTAGCTCAGCCGGTAGAGAACACGACCGTAAGTAACCCGACGATTGAGCAGAGGAAACCGTTGATGTTCGTGGATTTTGAAAAATTTTTGTCGCGAATTCATCACTTGCAGCGATGAATTCGCGGATGCAAATAAAATTCGCATCCGCGACATCACCGTAAAAACACAAAATCGGTTTTCACGCTAACGAAAGGGCAAGGATTGATTTTCTTCCCTCTCGTGAAGTGGAAAAATATATGATCCTCTTTAGCTCAGTCGGTAGAGCATGCGGCTGTTAACCGCAGGGTCGTTGGTTCGAGTCCAACAAGGGGA
>OMGG01000996.1_pt1 | contig 11518 bp, 7 predicted proteins | sample 1645891 | NCBI WGS metagenome assembly OMGG01 (sample SAMN05578587, study PRJEB25193) | human gut metagenome | biome: Human Microbiome; feature: human-associated habitat; material: feces | host: Homo sapiens | place: USA:Birmingham
AGACTTCGCATTACTTTCTGAACGCTACCCGTCGGGCTTATTTCTTTGTGTCCGACATCAGCAGGGAGTTATGCAAAGAAGATTCCATATCGGGAATGCTGTCGGTGATGAATGCTGTTAATGAAACGCTGTCCGTGAAAGGGACGTGCCGTCTTTATCCCGTTCTTGACTCCAAGACGGGGAAAATCTCCGATAAGCCGGTTTATGAGAGTGCGTTTATGCCGGGCGAAAAGAAAGACTTTACAGCTTGGAAACAACTGCCGTCGGGAGAGTACCGCTTAATTCTGTCGGTGCACGGTCGCGATGGCAAGGAAGTCAGCAATGCGGACAATGCGGTGAACATTGTACTGTTCTCGCTGAAAGATGAACGTCCGGCTGTGTTTATGGAAACTTTCCTTTATGAAAAGAATACGGAGTTCGATGCGACTCATCCGGCAATCTTCTATTTCGGCACTTCCATGAAGGACGCATACGTTCTGGTAGATGTTTTCGGGCAGAAAGGCAGATTGGAGAGCCGTACTTTGTCGCTGAACGACTCGATTCTCCGTATGGAATATCCTTATCGGGAAGAGTACGGAGATGGGGTTGCCGTGCAGTTTACTTTCGTAAAGAACGGACTGCTATATACCCGTAGGGTGGAATTGAGGAAACGTCTGCCGGAACGGACGCTGGATATGAAGTGGGAAGTCTTTCGCGACCGTTTGCGTCCGGGGCAGGAAGAAGAGTGGAAGCTGGTCATCAAAACTCCGCAAGGTTTTCCTGCCGCAGCCGAGATGCTGGCAATGATGTACGATGCTTCATTAGACCGGATTTATAGCCGTAGCCAGTCATTAAGTGTTTATTACAACCGGTATATTCCTTATTACTATTGGGATATCAGTAATAATAACGGAAAAAGTTATGCTCCTTACTTCCCGGTGAAGTCATGGAGAGTTCCCGTTTGGCGCTTCGACTATTTCTGTTCTCCTTATAACGGGGGGGCGGAAGTACTGCAAATAGTAGAGAACGATGCGGTTCTCTGCGAGCCGGTAATTATGGGGTATGGAGCCACACGGACCAAAATGGAAACAGGACGTGCAGTTGAAGTGAAGTATGTTCCGGTACAGGTAGAAGAAGGAGTGGCAGATGTTGTTTTTGAGTCGGAGACGATTCCGCTTGATGAACAGGCGTTACAGCCTATGGCCGATTTGCGTACTAATTTTGCGGAAACGGCTTTCTTCTATCCTCAGTTACGCACGAATGAACAAGGAGAGGTCGCTTTTTCCTTTACCATGCCACAGAGTCTGACACGCTGGAATTTCCGCGGTTATTCCCATACTAAGGATATGATGACAGGTATGCTTGACGCTACCGCTGTCACCGCTAAAGAGTTTATGCTTACTCCGAATATGCCCCGCTTTGTACGGGTAGGCGATAAGACACAGATAGCTGCCGGCATTGCCAACCTGACGGGTAAGGCAATAAAAGGCACAGCCGTATTCACCCTTTTTGATCCGACGACGGAGAAGATTATTTCCACCGGTCGCCAGAAGTTCTCGGTGGAAGCCGGAAAGACAGCATCGGTTGGTTTCCGGTTTGATGTAACAGACCGTTATGAACTGCTTGGTGTCCGTATAGTTGCCGATGGCAGTACTTTCAGCGATGGTGAACAGCATTTGTTGCCTGTACTGAGTGATAAGGAATATATTACAGAGACGCTTGCCATGCCCGTTCGTGGTGAAGAAACGCGTACTTTCTCGCTGGACAGTCTGTTCAACGGTAACAGCCGTACGGCAACCGACCGTCGCCTGACCGTGGAATTTACAGGCAATCCGGCATGGTATGCCGTACAAGCCCTGCCTGTACTGAGTGAGCCTTCAACGGATAACGCCATTTCCTGGGCAACCGCTTTCTATGCCAACACTTTGGCGGGATATATCGCAAATAGTCAGCCGCGCATTAAAACGGTATTTGATAACTGGCGTCTGTCGGGTGGAACAAAAGAAACTTTCCTCAGCCGGTTGGAGCAGAACCAGGATGTGAAGAATATTCTGTTGGGCGAATCCCCTTGGTTGCTCGAAGCCACTACAGAGGCTGAACAGCAGCAGCGTATCGCTACCTTATTTGATGTTAACCAATTAAATTATCGTAATATGGCATCCTTGCTCAAACTGAAAGAATTGCAGGGCGAGGATGGCGCATGGAGCTGGTTCGGCGGCATGTCCGGCAACCGTTATGTAACGGGATATATCACCGGACTGCTTGTCCGTCTTTCTTTGCTTACGGATAAGGCATTGCCGGAAGAAGCAGCGATGATGAAAGCCAAGGCCTTTGACTATCTGAACAAAGAGGCTCTGAAAGAATACCGTGCTATCCGCAAGGCAGAGAAGAATGGAACGAAGATTACCGTTTTGTCGGATGCCACTATGGAATATATGTATCTGGTATCTCTCAGTTCGGTAAAGCTCTCCGGAGAATATGCAAAAGCATTCGGTTACTTCCTTACCAAGCTGGGACGTAATCTTGAGAGCGGTACCATGATCCGTAAAGCGCAGACAGCCGTTATCCTGCAGAAGGCAGGACGCAAAGCGGAAGCGGATGAGTTTATAGCTTCCATAAAAGAACACCTTGTACAGACGGATGAAATGGGAGCTCATTTTGCTTTCCATGCCAATCCTTATACTTGGGGTATGATGCCTGTACCCGCTCATGTAGTTGTAATGGAAGCTCTGCACGAGGCAGGCGGCAATGATGCTTTGGTAGAAGAAATGAAGCTTTGGCTGCTGAAACAGAAACAGACGACAAGCTGGGATTCTCCGGTAGCTACTGCTGATGCGGTTTATGCATTGTTGTGTCAGGGTAGCAATTTGCTGGAAAGTAAAGGAGATGTCCGCATTACTTTGGGTGATAAGGTGTTGGAGACTTTCTCTCCTGCAAAGACTACCGTACCCGGATTGGGATATGTTAAGGAAGTCTTTGCGCAAGGCAGTCCTGAGGTGAAAGCAAAGTCCGTTACCGTAGAGAAAAGGGATGCGGGCATTGCATGGGGAGCTGTCTACGCACAATTCTTGTCGCCCATATCCGATGTGAAGCAGCAGGGCGGAGCATTGAACATTGAGAAGAAACTCTTTGTAGAGCGCATTTCGGCCGACGGGCAGAAATCTTTGCAACCGTTGACAGAGGTAGCACAGCTCTTCGTGGGTGATAAGATTGTTTCCCGACTTACTGTCCGTCTGGACCGTGCCATGGATTTCGTTCAGTTGAAAGACCAGCGCGGAGCTTGTTTCGAACCGGAAAATTCGCTTTCGGGTTATCGCTGGAACAACGGGGTCGGATATTATGCGGAAGTGGAAGATGCAGGAACCAATTTCTTCTTCGATCATCTGGGTAAAGGCGTTTATGTATTGGAACATAGCTACCGGGTGGCTCGTGGCGGTACGTATGAAACCGGACTGGCTACCGTGCAGTGTGCCTATGCGCCGGAATATGCTTCTCACTCTGCGGGAGGAACTGTTATTATTAAATAGGCCGGATAGATTTACTTGCTATCGAATGTTTATAGGTTATAAAAAGCAGAACGAAAATCTGTGTATCTCGCTTAAAAGCTTTACATTTGTGCAACTAATTTAGAAGCAATATAAATGAGACGCAGTTTTATCACTCTATATGCGATTGCAGCTACGGCATTGACTGCCGTAGCTCAACCGCGTTTTACCTCTAATACGGAAACGTATGATTTCGGGCAGATTGAATGGAAACATCCGGTGACGGTACAATATTCCATAACAAACACGGGTGACCGGCCTTTGGTGCTTACCGAGGTGGAACCCGATTGTGCCTGTTCCGTGGCCCAATGGACAAAAATACCTATCGCCCCGGGAGCAAAGGGAACAGTCAACGTCACTTTTGATGCGGAGGCTTTGGGGCATTTCAACAAATCCGTAGCCATTTACTGCAATGCACAACCCCATCTGGTCTATTTGAAGTTCAACGGTGAGGTGGTGCGTGAAATCAAGGACTTTACCAAAACCCATCCATACCTCATCGGACAGATACGTATTGACAAGAACAGTCTTGATTTTCCCGATGTACAAGCTGGTGAGAAGCCAGTGATGCATATCGGGGTAGTGAACCTGTCCGATCGTCCATACGAACCCGTGTTGATGCATCTGCCGCCCTATCTGCAAACGGAAGTAAAACCCAATGTCCTGCAAAAAGGAGAGAAAGGGGTCATTACCGTCACATTGGATTCCGAACGGCTGACGGACTTCGGATTGACGCAGTCCTCTGTCTATCTGGCACGTTTTGCAGGCGACAAGGTGGGCGATGAAAATGAGATACCTGTTTCCGCTATTCTTCTGCCGGACTTTTCGGGCATGAGCGATACGGAAAAGGCGAATGCTCCTGTCGTCAACCTTTCTATCAAGGATATTGACATGAGCACAGCATTGGCAAAGAAGTCGAAGGCACGTCAGGATATTGTTATAACGAATACCGGACGTTCTCCTTTGCAAATCAGCAAGCTTCAGGTATTCCATCCGGCAGTGGGAGCCGGTTTGAAGAAGAGCGTGCTGAAACCGGGCGAAAGCACCCGTCTGCGTGTAACGGTTGTAAAGCGGAATATTGGAAAGAAACGCCGTCATCTGCGTTTGCTGATGATTACGAATGACCCGATGCAGCCGAAAGTCGAGATTAATATTAAAGCGAAATAAACCATAAATCTTACCATGGAACATCCAGAAAATAGCGGAGAATATAAAGGTCTGGTTGTCAATGCAGGCATTGAGCAACCTTCGTCCGTCAATCCTTATTTGAAGCGGAAACCGAAAAAACGTCAACTTTCCGTTGCAGAGTATGTAGAGGGCATTGTGAAAGGTGATGTTACGATATTAAGCCGTGCCGTGACACTGGTGGAGAGTGTAAAGCCCGAACATCAGGCCATAGCGCAGGAGGTGATAGAAAAGTGCCTGCCGTATTCCGGCAATTCCGTTCGCGTAGGCATCAGCGGTAATGACCCTCTTCCGATCTGGAGCCGGCAAAAGTACGTCTATCGATGTATTCGGATTGCATGTATTGGAGAAATACGGCGGCAAGCTGGCTGTGCTGGCCATCGACCCCAGCAGCGAACGCAGTAAGGGCAGTATCTTGGGCGACAAAACGCGCATGGAGAAACTCTCCGTTCATCCCAAATCCTTTATCCGTCCCAGTCCCTCGGCAGGTTCGTTGGGCGGTGTGGCGCGTAAGACGCGTGAAACGATTGTACTTTGCGAAGCTGCCGGATTTGATAAGATATTTGTAGAGACAGTGGGTGTGGGACAGAGCGAGACGGCTGTACATTCAATGGTGGATTTCTTCCTGCTTATCCAACTTGCCGGTACGGGCGACGAGCTGCAAGGTATCAAGCGCGGCATCATGGAGATGGCGGACGGTATCGTCATCAACAAGGCGGATGGGGATAATCTGGAACGTGCCAAGCTGGCTGCTGCCCAGTTCCGTAATGCACTGCACCTTTTCCCGGCTCCGGAGAGCGGCTGGACACCGCAGGTCCTGACCTATTCCGGCTTCTACAATATAGGAGTACAGGAAGTATGGGATATGGTATATAAGTATATAGACTTCGTGAAAGATAACGGCTATTTTGAATACCGCCGTAACGAGCAAAGTAAATATTGGATGTACGAAACCATTAACGAACAACTTCGTGACAGTTTCTATCATAAACCTACAATTGAGGCGATGCTGGCCGATAAAGAGAGTCAGGTATTAAAAGGTAATCTGACATCCTTTGTTGCTGCCAAGAACCTGTTAGATACTTATTTTGCGGGATTGAAAAATTAGTGGGATGCACTAGGCATCTTCCCCCTTACTATTTGTTTTTAGGCACGGATTACACAGATTTACTTTATTCTTTTCCGTGCAATCCGTGTCTAAAAGAAATCACCAACTGCATTTTGACAGTCTCTCGTTTCCTACACCTCTTTCCCTTCCTTCTCAAAGTCTTTGCGTGATTTGCTTTGCGTAACGATATATACACCGAGAAATACCAGTGCGATGGCAATACCTTTTTCCATATTGAATGTAGCCATGCCGACTATGACTGTAACGATTGAAGCCACGATAGGTTGCATATAGTTGTACATGCTTACTACTGTGGGGCGCAACAGCCTTTGTGCCGTCATGATACATATATAAGCCAGGAAGCTGCCGCCTACCACCACATAGCCTACTTGTAACAGTGCCGCAGTAGAGGTTTCAGCCCATTGTATGGCGGCTACATCATGGTAAGAGAAAGGGATATAACACATGGAGGCATATACAAACATCCATTTGTTCAGGGTTATAGGAGAGTATTTCTGGGATAATCCTTTGAATACGGTCAGGTAAATAGAGAAACTGATTTGGGCGATGAGGCATAGCAAGTCACCCATGATGCTGCCATTGCCGCTTCCTGCATTGCTGCTGCTCATAATCAGTATCAATGCGCCCATGGCGCCTACAAAAATGCCCAATACTTTTTTATTCGTAACGGGCTCTTTCAGATAAATGGCAGCTACAATCATGGTTACGATAGGAAGAGTGGTGGTTACGATAGAGGCATCGATGGGGGAAGTCATGGACAGTCCGAAGATATAGACTCCCTGATTGAATACCAGTGCGAAGAGTGCGGCAAAGAATATCTTCAACATATCCCGATGGTCTACCTGCTCGCGTTTGCAGAACAGTGAGAGCAACCAGAAACAGGCTGCTGCACCTACCATGCGAAAAGTGGTGACGGATAGAGCTGAGAACTCGACTAATGCGGATTTGCCGACAGGTGCCATTAATCCCCATAGGATATTGGCGGTCAGAGCGAACAGATGGCCTTGTATGTTCTTGTTCATATTGTAAAATGTGTATTATTTGTGGTGAAAAACGCTGCAAAGGTAACTATTTTCTCAATCTCTTTCTTTATATTTGCTACACGAATATATAGAAACCATGGAAGTACAGGCCAATTACATCAGACGTATCGAAATACACGGATTGTGGCACCGATACGATATAGCTTGGGAGTTGCGTCCCGATGTCAATATACTTTCCGGCATCAACGGAGTAGGGAAGACTACGATTTTAAACCGTTCGGTGGGCTACCTTGAGCAAACTACGGGAGAGGTAAAGAGCGATGAGAAAAACGGTGTACATGTTTTCTTCGACAATCCGGAAGCGACTTTTATTCCTTATGATGTAATTCGCAGCTATGACCGTCCTCTTATTATGGGAGATTTCACCGCCCGCATGGCAGACCCGAATGTAAAGTCCGAATTGGATTGGCAGCTCTATCTGCTCCAGCGCCGTTATCTTGATTATCAGGTGAATATCGGTAACAAAATGATTGAGCTGTTGAGCGGTGACGAACAGCAACGGAGTCTGGCTCCCGCCTTGTCTGTGCCTAAACGGAAATTTCAGGATATGATTGACGAACTGTTCAGCTATACCCGTAAGAAAATCGACCGTAAGAGCAATGACATTGTCTTTTATCAGGACGGCGAGCGGCTTCTGCCCTATAAACTCTCGTCCGGCGAGAAACAGATGCTGGTAATCCTGCTGACCGTGCTGGTGCGTAATGAGGAGCATTGTGTGCTTTTCATGGACGAGCCGGAAGCATCGTTGCACATCGAGTGGCAGCAAAAACTTATCGGCATGATACGTGGACTCAATCCGAATGTGCAGCTCATTCTCACCACCCATTCGCCTGCCGTGATTATGGAAGGTTGGCTGGATGCGGTGACCGAAGTGGAAGATATTTCAACGGTGATTGGCGGCAGGTGAGTATCAATCGCACATCACTGAATATTCATTATTAAATCAATATTTATTTTGGCAACATCTCTCCGACATAATCTTACTTCAGCCTATTTGGACGCCGCACACAAATTCTCGTCAAAGAAAGGGCGCAGGCGTATTGTGGCGTATGTGGAAAGCTATGACGACATCGCTTTCTGGCGTACCCTTCTGGCTGAGTTCGAGAATGAGGAGCGTTATTTCCAGGTGATGCTTCCTTCCGCCACTTCGCTGGCAAAGGGCAAGAAAATGGTGTTGATGAATACGCTCAATACCACGGAACTCGGACGTAGCCTGATAGCTTGTGTGGACAGTGACTACGACTTCCTGTTGCAGGGAGCCACCAATGTGTCGCGGAAGATAAACCGTAATCCTTATATTTTCCAAACCTACGGGTATGCCATTGAGAATTTCCATTGTTTTGCCGAAAGCCTTCATGAGGTTTGTGTACAGGCAACACTGAACGACCGTCACATCCTTGATTTCCCCGCTTTCCTGAAACGCTATTCGCAGATAGCCTATCCGCTGTTCTTATGGAACGTATGGTTTTACCGCCGGCACGATACGCATACATTTCCTATGTACGATTTCAATTCCTATGTCCGTTTGCAGGAAATAAACCTGCGGCATCCTTACAGTGTCTTGGATGCCATGCAGCGTACGGTATCTGCCAAACTTTCCGAAATGGAAACCCGTTTCCCGCAGTATATAGAGGATGTTGACCGGTTGGGTGAGGAACTGCGGAAATTAGGATTGGTTCCCGACAATACCTATCTCTATATGCAGGGGCATCATATCATGGATTGTGTGGTCCTGAAGTTGCTGATACCCGTTTGCACCGTACTGCGCCGTGAACGCGAGCAGGAAATTAAACGCTTGGCAGAGCATAGCGAACAGTTCCGCAATGAACTGACGGGTTACGAAAACAGTCAGGTCAATGTATCCGTCATGTTGAAGAAAAACAGCGGTTACAAGAACCTTTATCTCTATCAGTGGTTAAAAGAAGACATCCGCGAGTTCCTCGAACGGGAAAAGCTCTGACGCACTATTTATACTTTATACCTCATATTTTATACCTAACTATCATGGATATACTAAAGAATATCGACGAATTATTGATTTCTTGGGGAACAGCCCCTTCTTTGGCCGATATGCTCGATCAGTTTATAGCTTTTGCGCTTGTGCTTATCGTTGCGTTTCTGGCTGATGTTATTTGTCGGAATATCCTGTTGAAAGTAGTGGCGCATTTGATAAGGAAAACAAAAGCTACATGGGATGATATTGTTTTTGACCGTAAGGTACTGATTCACCTCAGCCGTATGGTGGCTCCCGTTATCATCTATGTCTTTATTCCGGTAGCCTTTGCCGAGACGAGTTCCTCCACGTTGGGCTTTATCCAGCGTGTCTGCCTGATTTATATTCTAATCACATTCCTAAGTTTTATCAACTCGTTCCTGAAAGCCGTTTATGCCGTATACAGCGAGAAGGAGCAGCTTCGCGACCGTCCTTTGAAGGGTATGTTGCAGACTGTCCAGGTGATACTTTGGTTTGTAGGGGCTATCGTGGTGGTAAGTATTCTGATTGACAAATCTCCGTTGTCGCTATTGGCGGGGTTGGGTGCTTCTGCCGCTATCCTGATGCTGGTGTTCAAGGATTCGATTATGGGATTTGTTTCGGGGGTGCAGCTCTCCGCCAATGATATGCTGAAGGTGGGCGATTGGATTGCGATGCCCAAATACGGTGCAGACGGTACGGTGATAGAAGTTACGCTGAACACCGTGAAGGTACGTAACTGGGATAATACCATTACCACGATTCCGCCGTATCTGCTTGTCAGCGACTCATTCCAGAACTGGCGCGGCATGCGCGAGAGTGGGGGACGGCGTGTCAAGCGCTCCATAAACATTGATATGAACAGCGTCCGGTTCTGTACTCCGGAGATGCTGGACAAATACCGTAAGATTCGTTTGCTGAAAGATTACGTAGAGCAGACGGAAGCGGTGATAGAGGAGTATAATAAGAAACATCATATCGACAATTCCGTCCTTGTCAATGGGCGTCGTCAAACCAATCTGGGTGTGTTCCGGGCCTATCTGACCGCTTATCTGAAAAGTCTTCCCGATGTAAACAAGGAACTGACCTGCATGGTGCGGCAGTTGCAACCGACCGACCGCGGTATTCCTATGGAACTTTATTTTTTCTGTGCCATCAAGGACTGGGTTCCATACGAGGGAGTGCAGGCGGATGTATTTGACCATGTGTTGGCCATCATTCCCGAATTCGATTTGCAGGTATTCCAATCACCGTCAGGAAGGGATTTCCAAAGGGTGCTGTCTTAACTCCTGGAGGATAATTGGGTGCGGATGCTTCATGGGGATACGGTTGTGCGGACAGAAAAAACATACAGCCTGCAAAAGTTTGAACCATTGCAGGCTGTTGCCCTGATAAACTTTATAAAGAGAATTTGGAATGCGTGCGGGTTATTTTATCCAGTTTCCTTTCATCCAGTCGCATGCGGCTTTAATGGCATCGAAGGAAGTGTAGGACAGCGTAGCATCCACTTTGTTGCTTGTTACGGCGGTGAAGTCGTCGTTGGTGTAATCTCCGTCGGATTCCAATGCGGCAGTGACGGTCATATTGGTGAGTTTGGAAGTACCGTTTTTCAGTGCGGCATTCGTTAATGCGCTCTCCACTACCAGCGGTTGCCCCTTGCCGCATACTTTGGCATTGTCTATATCGGCTTGAGTGCCGCGGCGCAGACGGATGCCTTGTTTGCTTTCGCCGTTACCTGCGAGGATGAGGTTTTTGAGTACAGGATGCGATACGGGAGTGGCTGCATTGTCGTTTTCATTATTGTCCGCTTCGATGAGGCAGTCGCAGTCGTATCCTAATGTGGCTTTGGCTTCCTGATAGGCAACGAGGTCAGTGCCTTTTCCGTTCCAGCCTTCGGTCCAGTCGAAAGAGTCGTCGCTGCAACTTACCACTACCATATTGCTTACGTTTACCGAACCGCCGAAGAACTCGAAGCCGTCGTCCGAACCTTTGTAAGCCTCGCAGTGGTCTACAATCGTACCGCTTCCTACACCGTAAAAGGAGATACCGTTGGCCTCATGCTCTTCGTCGAAGGCAAATCCGGTGTATTCCAGACGGATGTACTGCAATGTTCCGGAATTGTCGGCATCGTCATTACCGCCATATACGGCGCCGCCTATCTCTGAACTTCCTTTACCGCCTTCGGCATTGGTATGCGCTTTTCCGCAGATATGAATGCCGCCCCATGCTCCGGGTTCCTCTTTTTCGCTGGTCATGACGATAGGTTTGTCGGGCGTGCCTACAGCATTGATTTTGGCACCTTGCTTCACCAGGATATAGTCTACGATATTGTCATAGACAGATATAATCTTTACTCCTTCTTCGATGTTCAATGTGACGCCTGCCTCTACAATGTATTCACCGCTCAGCTTATAGGTGTTGCCGGCTTTCAGGGTCACGTCTTCGGTTACTGTACCTTTCAGGGTACTGCCGTTTTCTATCCCGTTGCCTTTGTCATTGTTGCTGTCGTTGGTGTTGTCATCGCTGCAAGCGGTGAGGGTCAGCATTCCGGCTGCGAGAGCCAGCGAATAGAATTTCGATTTCATTGTTTTCATAATACAATTGATAAATGACTTGCGTTTGGGCGCTAACCTCAGCTATATGTATACCAACGTAAAACTGCCCG
>OMGG01001000.1_pt1 | contig 11475 bp, 9 predicted proteins | sample 1645891 | NCBI WGS metagenome assembly OMGG01 (sample SAMN05578587, study PRJEB25193) | human gut metagenome | biome: Human Microbiome; feature: human-associated habitat; material: feces | host: Homo sapiens | place: USA:Birmingham
CGATTTTCCCAAGGAAACGGTGTTTCATAACTTCACTTTTTATCTTTTTGGCAGCTCTGGCCTTTTTTATTCCTTTAATAGATTCTAGAATAGTCGGATTTTCAATACCACTATCTTTTAGATGCAGATAGGATATCGATACCCATTTGGTAAAACAATCAATAAATACTAAAAAAGCAAAGCTATAAAACAATATAGCGTGCTTATGCAAAATCATAGCTAACATTGCCGCTATTAAGGCTTTATATGACCAACCTTGTGCTAAAGTTTGAGCAGCTCCAATAGCCGCAAATTTAAAAGATTCCCAGTTCATTTTTGCCTCCTGTTATAATGCTCCTATACAGAAAGGAGCTGTTTTTATGCCTAAAAAAAGAAAACGAATGAAATTACCTAACGGCTTTGGTAGCGTCGTGTTACGCACTGACGGTAACCGCCGCCGCCCATGGTCCGTAAAAGTCACTATTAATGGTCGCCAAAAATCAATCGGTGACACTGCTACCGAAATTGAAGGGTTAGCACTTTTGGCCGAATACCACAAAAACCCTTCTCTTTTCGCACCAGCATTGATTACTTTCTCGGAAGTATTTGAGCTTATGCGGGCCGAGAGATTTCCAAAACTGGCCAAAACTACACAGGTCAATTACCTTTCGGCCTACAAACACTGCCATAGATTATACGGCAAGAAGTTCGCCGAACTAAAAATCGGTGACCTGCAGGCTGTTATTCGCGACACAAGAGAATCAGGAGCATTGTACGCTATGCAAAAGAAAGTCCGGCAAATACTGCACCATTGCTATACCTACGCAGTTAAATATGAGATCATCTCACCTACCGCAGACATCAGTCAATACATCGATATCGATCAGCATAAAGTGAAATACCCTAAAACGCCTTTTAACACTCGACAGATAAACAGAGTAAAAAAACTCGGTGATAAATGGGCTATGACGGTGCTCATGATGATATACGCTGGTGTTCGTACGTCCGAAATGCTATCTGTCGTCAAAACAGACGTCAAGCTGCGACAGCGATATTTTATCGTTCGAGAGTCAAAAACTGCTGCCGGTCGCAACCGTGCTGTGCCTATATCAAAAAAAACATTGTCGTTTTTTGAATTTTGGCTATCTCAACCAGGTAAATATCTCATTACAGACGATTACGGCAATCAGCTTACATATCATCAATACCGAACACGCTTTGATGCTGTAATGACAGCCAGCCGCTGCAAGCATACGCCACACGAATGCCGCCACACCTGCGCTACCATGTTAGACAATGCCGGTGCCAACGATACGGCGATCAAACGTATACTCGGACATGCCAGTCAAGGAGTTACTAAGAGAGTTTATACCCATAAATCCCTCCATGAGCTAAAAAAGGCTATAGACCTTATTTGACGACCTTTTATGGTATTAACCCGGCACGAATTTACGCAACAAAAAAGCCTGTATCCCTTGATTTCTCAACTCTACAGGCGGTTTGAATTCGGTATGATATTTTTGCATTTTATTATTACCTCATAAAGCTAGTATCCATGCGCTTTCAACCACTTTACCAAGATATTTTGACAAGATCTTCTTCTGTTTTTGCATTTTCCACACGGTCCTCCAACTCATACAATTTTGCATAGACACTTTCTTGATATATACCAGCTTCAGATAATGCAGCTTCAAACATTTCCGGGTTATGTACTGTAAACACTTTTTCGCTAAGATCATCTTTATTCACATAGACATTATAACGAGTAGTGCCTGTAATTTTAGCTCTGTTATATGATGCCATGAAGTCTACCTGACTATCTTTATCTGTATCATACCCATAAACCTTACCATCAGTCTGTTCCACCCATACAGGTAAATATAAGTCTTTAATATAGCCAAGTTTTATTTCGTGTAGTTTCTGTTCCTTCAATTCTTCTAATGATGGTACATAAACATATTCTTTTGGCTCTCCCGCATTATTATCCCATCGATATTCTTTGCCGTTCGAAGCATTACCAGACATTTTTAGATATTGGTCATAATTGACTTCAGTAAATCCTTCTACTGAAGGCTCAAATATTTCATCTGTATAACCTACAACTTTTTCTACTTGTTTATACTGTCCTGTAGGTATTTTTGTTTCAGGCACACTTACGGCTTCCGCATTATCATTCACCTCTCCATGAGCAGGAATAGTTAAAAAGATTTCTTCCCCCTGCTCATACTCAATTATGGGTTTTTTAGGTGTGATTTTAAGATTATGATCTTCTATCAGGGTATCAATTCTATTCCCTGCTTCGTCAAATTTCAAAAAAATTCTACAGTCTGCTATATTAGCCGGCATTTTTATTACTTCCTTTCAATTCAATTTTTATTTTGGTTAAACAGTGGGGATATTGTGTTGGCAAAAACAATGTAACATTCCCTATACCGTTCAATTCTGTATGGACTGTTCTTGGCAATGCTCACGGTTCTAACAATAGTAACAATGATCATTATTTCCTGGGTGAGTTCTCTACCACTGGAGCCAGATTTTATTACTCCAATATGAATTTGACTGGCACCGCATGGATTGCAATCGGCGACTGTTAAACAGTGGGGAGCTAGTGGATATGCAGTTACTTTCCCGATAGCTTTTAACGTTGTTTACAATGTTCTTTCGATCCCTCAGACAACTGCTAGCACATCCAATGCATATTGGGGCAGATTTTATATAACTGCTCTTAATAAAAATGGTTTCAATGTTAGCGATACTGGTGCTGGCAGCAATAGATGGATTGCTATCGGTTCTGCATAGCCACAGTGGGGATATTATGTTGAGTCACAAAATCCAACAGATTATCGTTACTGGTCAATTCCTTTTACATCCCATTATATAACGATGGCAACCAAGACATATTATGAACCTAAAGAGGAAGCAGTACCTTGGTTAGTTGGAATAGATATGCAAAAATTCATTTGCGGATATGGAGCAAACTTTATAGGGAGCAGTTATGTTTCATGTGTTGGCATAGGCTGTTAGCCACAGTGGGGAACGAATCGTACAAATGGTATTTATTCGTTTCCAATACCATTTACAGAGGCACTTTGTTGTTTTGGTGGTGGCGAGGCTGGTAGTGGATATTACGATAATGCAAGTGCCTATAGCAACACGCAGGTTCGTGTTTATTCCGATGGATCTTCAAGATTTGTCAGTTGGATTGCTATAGGTGCCTAATAAACAGTGGGGAATAAATACTGGCGGGGCAGTGCGAACTTCTACATTACCAATACCATTTACAAACGTGTTCCTTGCAGTTGCATCTACTTCTAGCGAATGGTGCTGCCCTGGATGTTCTGCAACGAATACTACTGTTACAACTCGTGCATATCAGTCAAATAGACCTGATGTAGCCCAGCTTAATGATGTTAACTGGATTATAATTGGGTGCTAGCCACAGTGGGGATATTCAAATTCAACAGGAGTTACTTTCCCTATCGCTTTTAGAGAGTGTTATGCCGTTGTAAGTAATGCTCACAGCAATACCACTGGAAATACCGATCATTATCATCTCTTAAGTTGGACATCAACAGGAGCCGCTTTTGGTTATTGGAACATGAGTTTCTACGGTACACTTTATATCGCCCTTGGGGTCGAGTAAAACAGTGGGGATATTGTTCATCACGTACAGCAACATTTCCAATTCCGTTTCCAACTGCGGCACTATTCATTGTTGCCGTACCAAAAACTACAAGCACGTCAGCTACGGCAACTGGGGCAGAATATTTAGGCACTACCAGTGTTAATTTATACCTTCACGGAACTTCTGGCTGGTATTTCGTTGGCGGCCATTGAACAGTGGGGACTTGGAAGTCCATCAATCAACTTCCCTATAGCCTTTCCAAAAGAATGTTTTATAGCAGCAATAACTCGTGCAGCAGGGAATTATGAGCATTCAATTGTTATAACAACTAAAAATAAAACTAATTTATCTTGGATATGCAAAGGATATGATAATAGCGCAGGAAATACTTATGCTAATTGGTTAGCACTTGGTTGTTAGCTACAGTGGGGAAAGCCGACAGTACGTGGAAATAATATATTTCCTATACCTTTCCCTAACAGTGCATTAGCAATAACGTCTGCCGGCATTGGCGGTTGGCATACAGTGGATGTAAGCATCGTTAATAATAACAGTTATAGTGTGCTCGGTTGGGCAACAGATTCACCTAGTACCGCACGAACTTCATTACCAAATGTTATTGCTATTGGATTCTAAAGCTACAGTGGAGAAATAACCCTGGTTTATGGGCAATACCATTCACAGAATTTGTTGCTGGCGGAATTACCATGACACGCACAGGCTCGCAATCATCGGGAACTTGGTATGGTGATTCCGGAACAATTTCACTAACTGGTTATACAGCTTCATGCGCAACAAATGAAAGTTGGGTATCAAATATTAGCGGATCTGCAATAGCAGTAGGCCTTTAAACAGTGGGGATTTACTAACAATACAGGTAGACCATATATAACTTTTCCCCTCAAATTTTCAAATGTATTTACAGCAATTTCTTGCATCTGCCACAATGGAAGTCCCAGTGAAGCAAATACAGTTTATAATGTTTCGATATCAGGTATGAATATTGGAGCATCTGGTGGCGGCAGTGGAAAATACTGGTGTGCTTTTGGCGTAGCATAACCACAGTGGGGAACGTGTGGAAGCGGAATAAACAATTTACCGCTAAGCTTTAACGAAAAAATATTTATTTGTGTAGTTACTGATATAACTTCTTCTACTACCAGCTCTGACGGTTACTTCTCGTTTAATAATGATAAATCTACGATCAACAGTATTTTCATTACATCGTCAGGAGCTTATGGCGGCAACTATATTGTTGCTGGTGTATAAACAGTGGGGAATTAATAGCGCTGGCAACGACGGAAGCGAGGGAGAAAGCGGTTGGTACGCATTTCCTGTGAATTTTAATTCTGCTTGTTTTGCCCTATTTTGCGGACTAAGAAACACCGATACCAACAAACCAACAAACTACGATCAGAAGTACAGCCACGTAACTGGACAACCACCAAATTCAACGTATACAAACAAAATTATGGCGGTAATCCATGGTTTGGTAGTTTCATTTGGTTTGCTATTGGCCGATAGCCAGCCAGTTACAAGCTATAACCCTACTGCTACCCTCTGAGTTACGTGTAGACATGAAAAAATTTGTATTTGTAATACTCGTTGCTGCAAAAGTATATTCGTAATTTATAGCCCTCTTACTTCCGTAAATACCAATTACAGAGTTAGTAAATTTAATTGGAAATGTTTGTGTTGATTCAGAATTACCATATCCCCACTGTTCAATAGCCAAGTGAAATTGCAGTAGTGGTGGGCCTGATGTATGAAACGGGGCTATTATATCCAGCCGTAAAACTCCATCCAGTAAGGGTGTAATCGAAAGTAAAACCACAAAACTCTCTTGCCGGAAAGCCAGGGGCGCCAACAACTACTGCCGTATAAACACCATTGAATTTTAAAGCCCAAGCGCCTGAGCCGACAGTTGAATATCCCCACTGTAGAATTAACCCACAGCCGAATTTTACATAACCATTTTGATTTAGCGAATATGCTACTATGCCGCCTAAACCGCTAATAGCTTGCCACGTCAAATCGCCACGCAAAAACGTACCATCACTGCCGCCGCTCGGTACGTGAATACCATGATCTAATGGTGCAGCGTCAGTAATACCATAGCCAGCCAAGGTAGTCGGATTACTGCCAGCAGTAACGTGCCCCTGTGCATTTACCGTAATGCTTTTATATGTTCCAGCAGTTACCCCACTATCAGGATGTATATACTGAGTTACCTGCTTCCAGGTACCGTCAGCACAAAGATATTTATTCGCACTACCATCACGCTTAGGTACTAAACCATCTGCAGTTGTCGATACGATAGCATATGTAGTATCTTTGGCATTAAGAGTAACAGCACCAGTAGCAGTGTCAATGCTTAGAGTAACATTGTTCCCCTCAATCAGCTCAATCGCATCTTGTAAAATCATTGCATTATAAATTTTTCCGTTTACTTGGATTTTGCCAAATGCGTTTTTATTAACCTGAGCCCCAACCTCGATACCATTTAATTTTTTTAACATTTCAGGTGTCATCACACCCTTAACAAGTTCAGTTACAACTCTAAAATCCTGTTCATTCATATCAGACGAAAGCGAATCGACCCAACTTTTTACCCTGACATCATTTGATATTAAAACAGAAAAAATGTAGTTCAAGATTTTAAAATAAACCGGATCCTTCTGTATAAATTGCGGCAGTTCGTCAAAAAAGTCATTACTTTTATCCAAAAAAGCATCCGGACGTTTATATCCTGCAATCTCTTTAGGGAACAAATTATCTCTTTCTTTTGCAAGTTCTTCAACATTCATACCTTATTCCCCCTTAAAATTCCACGGACCAATTAGAAATAAATCCGCTTTCGTCGTCAACACCTTTTGGTGTTAAAAGTCGCATCTTAGCTGCCGTATTTTCGTTTTCATCAATCAGAGCAATTTCATTGATGATTGCAGTAACATCACCGGCCAGTATTTCAGCAGTAAATTGGACTGTAGTATCAACAGGATAAGTTACTGCTGTTATAGCTTTCGTCAAAACAACATTATTCAACGGACCATTATCACTAGGCGGAGCTGGATTTCCTTGTTCGTCAACCTCTCCACCTGTTCCAAACGCCATTTTTACAATTTTGGGAATTGTCCCCGTTGTACCAATAGCCTGAGCAAATAACGCTCTGTAATCAGCCGTAGTTTTTTTATTTGACGCCAGGAACGAACTGTTATCCATTGCCAAAACATCGATATCTTCACCATTCACATTTAAAGTATGTCTAACATTTACATCACTCATAATCTTTCAAAGCTCCCTTCTACAATTTGATTATTTTTTGTAATCACACAAGTACATAGATGCTCATAACAACCTCTAAATTCATAGCTTCCACCGCAATCATGCGTACCATCAAAACAAAACGACCCATCAAAAGTATTCTTTGTTATCACTGTCCCATTTTGCATAGTAGACATTTCTGTATTATTAGCCATTCCATGAGCGGCAATGTGCTTATAAGACGAATTAATTTGATTTTTGATAGTAGCTTTGTGGCAATAAAAAAACGCCTGTAAAGGCGTTATTTTGATTTTAGAAGCATATTTATTTTTTATATTCACGTGACCGTAACTTGAAATTGATTGTTCAACCTTAAATTTATGAGCTTGGCGTTCCTTGTAATTTTCATCTGGATAGATCCCGTCAAACCTGATAGTACCGTCAAAACAAAATTCTCCGTCCCAATATGTTGATCTTGATATTCCCTGATTCCAAAATCGATGTCTAGCATTAATATATCCAATAGAAGAATTTTTATGTTTTATCTTCACTGGCATATTTGCATTAAAAATCCAGGCCAATCTTAGCAGCTCTGCATGAAACGGTTTAACTTTGTCCAAGTACTGGCGTATAATGCTGCCAGCTTCAGTAAGACTACCAAATTCAATATTTCCAGTATCATCATCATTTGCTGATAATATTACGTCAAAATAATGTGTTTTGCTATTTTTCCAAAGTCCTGCTGTTTCATCAAAAAAAGGATCACCTTCGGGTTTTTCTTCCGTATAATTACCATACTGATCTCGCCAATATGTAGGTATGCTCTCGGCAACAATACCAAACGCATTCAGAAAATACCTGATAGCTCGCTTTGTTCCTTTCATACGGCATACATACGGCCAGTTTTTAATTTGCTTTCGCCACAATTTAGTATTATAGCCATATAAAGGGCAATTAATACCTGCAGCTAAATAAGGCAAATATTTATCATCACAATTGTCAACATCAACTATGTCCGGTAGATTCTTAACAGATTTTTCCAGATATTGAAAAGATGCATCTAACGCCTCTAAAAATGGTACAAATTCATCAGTATGGTAAATCCTAGGGACAAGTTTTGGTAATATCTCATTTTCATTCATAATCAACTCACCTCAAAATTAACATTTCCAAGTGTCAAAAGATCATATTCAGATACTGGTGTTACCGTATTTTGTGGTGTTGTAAGCTCCACCCAGTCTACACCTGGCGCACTATCCAAAGCTTTATATAAATCACTAATCCGTAAACTTTGCCCCATCTCACGATTTTCCATATCAAACAAAATTTCGATATTCTCATTGAGATTAGCAAGTACTTCTTCTTTTAAATATCCCGGCTGCATTTTTACAGTCCCGGATATATCGACAGACTGATATGTCCCTGCTGTAACTTCCACATGATCAGTAATCATCTTTGTATCATCAATAGCTGATACAAACGCATCTCCTAACGCCTTTGACGGTGCAATAAATCCTCCATCAGCATCTCTGCACAAAGCATAAATACGGATAACATTCGCCTCTCCTGATCGCTCATGTATAATTGCTTTTGCTTTAGCAAATCTGCCTAATCCTTTATCAGCAAAACTGTTAGCTGCAGCAGTATAATCTTCTTCGGTTACTAATCTATTTTGCTGGGAATAAGTAACCGGTGCCCACTTCCGAGCATGAGCAATAGTTTCTTCATCTTCGCCACCCGTAGCAGCTTCTTCATTTGTGACGGTAACTGCAACAGGCTGTCCATTTGCATCATAACCAGTACCATTCACTTTGATAAGCGTATTCTTGACAATGTTTCCTTTTAGCCCGCCGCCAACACGATAAACGATTTTAACCATGCTTCCTGCCGTCGGAATCAATCCATTGCGATTATCGCCAAAAATAATTTTGCCACGTCCCAACGCATCAATTTCTACAGTATAGTTTTTTGATAAAGCACTGGCAAAAGCAAAGCTTTCGACCTCTGTCCATTTCTCATATCCAACAGAGATTTGTTTTATATCAATGACACCTGTTTTAGATATTAAAAAACTCTGATTGGCAGAACCATCAGAGATACCAAGTATTTCTGTATAAGTTTTCCCTTGTGTCGCAGTACCGAATCCATTTAACTCACCAGCTAAAATAATTACATCGGCATCCAATTCAAACACAATTTTTTCTGAGGTAGTTAGTTCTGTACCAGCATTGATCGTTACATTACTTGGCACAGTGTATTTCAATGTAATTTTTACAGTAACTTTTGAGGGCACCGCACTACTCAATACATACCCAATCGCTTTGCAGCAATTTATAGCTTTTTGACGTTCCCTTGCCGTAACTAAAAAACACTCATTTGCTTGCCGATCAAGATAAAACAGTAACAGGTCTATTATATAAGCGTGAACCTCAAGTAACATTCTGCCGGCATTATCATGCTCGAAATCTGTCCAAGTATCAGGATACTTAGCTTTGATTTGTGCGATAACATCTGAAACAATACTGTCATGGTCCTTGTCAATATAATTTATTCGCACCAAATCACTCATTGATTTTCACCCCCATATTTCCAACTAAAAACATACTGCTTTCTTCTGTTCCGGTTTCATTGTATATCCAACTCAAACTAACTAAGAATATTCCTTTATCCTCATCCTTTTCAAGCTCCACATCATTCAAGGAAATCCTTTTTTCCCATAGAATAATCGCATCTACAATATAGGTTTTTGCTAAATAATATGTGGCAGTATCCATTGGCTCAAAAAGAAGATTACGAAGTTTGCAACCAAATTCCGGTAACATCACCCTTTCACCGGGAATTGTTCCTAAAATTTGAGCAATATTACTTTTTATTAAATCAGCACCAACATCAACTTTAAAATACCCCTGAGCACCACGAACGAACGGACTTGATATACCTTTATCCATATCAATCACCTAACCATTAATAATTACATCACTACTACCTGTGGCCATAGTATCTCCACAAGATATAGAATCACCAATGCGGCAGGCAGATTTCCCATTTACAATAACATTTTGACTGCCTGACGACGATGTTCCACTATGCGGGCTGTGATCTTCACAAGCACCATGCGTTTGCCATGCATCACCAACCCTATTTTGTCCCCTACCATTTACAATAACATTTTGACTTGCTCCAACCGCAGGAGTAGCAGGATAACAATGCGGATGCCCTGTACTCATATCGCTTAATCTCACAGCCCCCGGCATATTCAACTACCTCCTAATTCAAATAAATAATCTTGCCATTTATTTTTATATTTCCTGAAGAATCCATCAAGATAGTTGCACCAGCAGCCGAAGTTATTTTTATATACTCCCCGCTTGGTTTATCACACTGTTCAATACAATGTCCCCCTGCAGTACGCTCAACACGATAATAATGTGCATTCGCCATATCGTCACCGACAACACAACTTGGAATCTCTTTTAAAGAAATCCACGCACCAGTCCAAATTGGATTATTAGAATCCGGTTCACCATCGGTACATAAAAACTCAACATAAACGGCTTCTCCAATTTCAGGAACATAAAAATCACCTGGTTTTGCAAATTTCGGATAAGCCCACGGAAGTTCCGCTATACTGGAAGTTCCATAAGCTGCTTGCACATAAACTTTGATACGTCCTAATTTTTGCGGGTCATTATTCTCCATAACCGTCCCTCTATGCGTTCCCCAAAGCTGATTTTTCAAAAAATCACCCCACATTTATTTCAACAGTATCATTATCAGATTCCGGAACAGCTACGCCATTATCAGAAGTTCTGTTATCAGTATTACCATTATCAGTTTTAGAAGTATTGGCAGCTTGTTGCCCAGCTTCTGGACGAACTAATTTTAGAGAACTAATATAACGACTCCCCATAAATTCATGTCGCACAGATGATATTCTCCAATCTCCGTTCAGTTTAGATCCACAGTGTTCTAAAGTGCAGGTTTTCTTTGACTTTATTGCAGGGTCACCAATTATCCTGGCAGTCGCTTCCCAACCTTTCATTTGAGATCGTTTACTTTCATTATCAGCTTTTCTGCGACTTCTCGCACTATTTCTATTAGTGCTAATTATACGACCGGCACTATCATCATTTACAGACATTCAATCACCTACATTTCTAATAACCTCATCGTCCTCCTGATTTTGTTGCTCTTGGTTTTGAGTATTTTTTTCATTAACTAATTCTTTACTATCGGGATCAATACCAACAACTGTAGTATCTTTTCTTTCTGCTTCTCCCTGTCCACCATTATATGTAGCCCTAACAGATAATAAATTTTTACGATAGGCCAATTGCACGCTTGATTCAGAAAGTACATACGGCATTACAACTAAAGTATTATTCTCTACCCAAACACTACAACCACGCTCAATAGCAATCTCTTTGGCAAAATCCATATCAGTTTTGCCACCCTGGGAAACATTCTCCATATAAAAATCATCAGGAATAGACAAATCACACTTCAATTTATTACGGGCAGCAATGTCCTTTAGGACATCAGCACCATATACTTGACCATAACAGGCTCTAGGCTTATTTTTAACCAAGTCAATTCCTTTATCCAAT
>OMGG01001020.1_pt1 | contig 11186 bp, 4 predicted proteins | sample 1645891 | NCBI WGS metagenome assembly OMGG01 (sample SAMN05578587, study PRJEB25193) | human gut metagenome | biome: Human Microbiome; feature: human-associated habitat; material: feces | host: Homo sapiens | place: USA:Birmingham
CGGCTGTCACCGCAATCTTCCCGTAGTCGGGATGCGGCGTGTCATAAAGCGTGTCTTTCACGCAGGAAGAGAGCAGCACGGCGGCTGCCATTCCTATCATATTTATATATTGTCTTGCTTTCATATTCTATTCCTCCCCCTATTTAGAAAAGTTTCCATACCAATGTCACACCGGCATTGATGGGACCATACCAATCTTTTGTCTCGTTGCCGCGGCGCACGCGCACACCGTCGATGACTTCATATTTTTCAAAATCGACATTCAGGTAGCCCAAGCCGAGGTTGAAATCAAGATCTAATGCCTTGTTCAGCCGTAGCTGATAGCCGGCGGTGATGCCGCCACCCATCAGGTCGCCCTGCTTGCCTGTTTCGGAAAGCTTGTAGTTGAACTGTCCAGCCTTGAACATTGCCCCCAGATACCAGGCTTTCTTCTCACCCATATAGTAACGTACTTCTGGAGCCACTTCCCAAAGTGCATAGCGGCGGTCCTTGTCGCTCCACGTCCAAGAAGTCCATGAGCCGTTTACGGCAATGCCCCACGATGGGCAGATGCGCCATTCAAGTCCTAAATCGGGTGTCAGGGTAGCCCAGCGCAACAGGTTGGCACGCAGGGAGAGATGATAATCATTTGTGATTTTAGTTTCCGACGGCGTGCCGGCAAGTGTATTTTGTAGAGCAGCTTTCTCGGCTTCTGCCTTTTCAGCGGCAAGTCGGGCTTCTTCCGCCTTGCGCTGCTCTTCGGCACGCCGTTCCTGTTCGGCACGCGTCTCGATTTCTAAGCGTTCGGCTTCTGCTCTGCGTCGCGCTTCCGCTTCCGCATCCATCGCGGCTGTTTCCTTTGCGGGTACCGTTAGGCGCACGATTACAAAATCACCCCCTGTCGCATGATTGTGGGTAATGAAGTTTTCTTCCTTGATTTTCGCGCGTATAATCAGTTCTGATTTTACTCGATTGGCACGGATCTTCGCCGTTGCAAGGTTCTCGGCTTCACTGCTCTGCGAATTGCAGTATCCGTCAACCAGTAGCGGCATTTTGCCGTCAAGAATTATTGCTTTGTTGTTTTCGATACATTCCAACAGGCGGGCAAGTTCCGTGTCATTGCCATTCCAAGGCACGTAGAACATGTCCTTCTGCGTAACGAACCGGAATGTGTAGGTCGTGTCTGCTTTCTGCTGCGCAATGACAGGAAAAGTTAGCGTCATCAGCCACAGAAACAGGGTAAGAAAAGTGATTTTTCTGCTCATATAAACTTGAATTCATTATCTTTGTCATCTCCAAAGGTAATAAATGCCATTCAGCGCCCAAAATATTACAAAAACTTTTTCTGTTGAAATACAGCGTTTTATAAAAAATTGTCGTTTGAGCACTTTTCAAATTGTCGTTTGAGCACCTTTTTGTCGAATTAGCACTTTTTTGTCGCTTGAGCACTTTTTGAAAATGGGCTTCTGAGACCTTTTTCATCGGCTTTTTACCACACAAATTATTCCAGATTTGCTTTTTTCCACTTGCCAGGCGTACATCCTTCCTTTTCGGTAAATGATTTGATAAAGTTACTGCGAGAAAGAAAGCCGGAAGACTCAGCCAGCTTCTGTATATTGATTTCCGGATGCTCCTTCAGTATGTTTTTCGCATACTCCAACCGGAGACCGGTTATCCATTCGCGGAATGTCATTTTATACGTAGTCTTGATATAAGCGGAAAGATAGGTACGGTTCGTATGAAGTATTTCGGACAGTTCTTTTATGGTAAGTCCCTGCTGGACATAGCCGTCTGTCTTTATCCAGTTGGCCACTTTCTCTATAATTTCTGTATAGGACACTGGAACTTCTTTCTCAGAAACTATTTCAGTTTCTGTATCTGTCAGAAGTTCTTCTTCAGACTGTATATCTTGCTCAAAAGCATTTTCCACCTGTTCATAGAACAGCAGGTAGTTCTGATAGCTGTAGAAAAGATAGCTGTAGAACGGTATTGACGACAAAATCCAGATAAAAACATATTTGTCTGGCAGAAATGTCAGCAATCCGCATCCGACACCGAAGATAACAGCCCAATAAGTGAATATGGAAAGCCATTCGATATATGTACCTATATCATCCGCCTGAGTTTCATTGAAAATCCGAATGGCTCTACGGTATGCAATTATGACTCTGCGAGCTAAAACGACTCCAAAAACGACTAACCAGACAGCTAAAGCAAATAAAGAGAATTTTTGCATGATTCCGCTTGGCAACAGGAACAACACAACTCCGGAAAGAGTTGAAAATATAATCCATAAAATGATATGTGTCCACACACGCCGTTTGGTAATGTAAAAACGATCAAGCAACATTATCAATGCCGAACTGAACAGAGAATAGCACAGGAAGTATGTGGACATGTTCATCAATATGGCAGAATCCGCATTTTTGAATCGGATACCAAAGAAGAAATGTACCGAATAATTTGCCGAAAGCAGCAGCATAGCTATACCCATAATCTGTCGGGAGCGGAGATAATTCTTGAAAATTTTCTTTTCAGGAGTCTTTGCAAACAAAAAATAAAAGCCGAAGAATAACATCAACGGCAGTGCGGTATAAAGTGAAAAACTGTATATAGATATAGATGGCTCCATTGTTATGCTTATTTGATTTTGATACAAAGTTACGTCTTTTTCTTCACAAATAGACACATAATCTATGATTTAACGTTATAGATTCGGTCATATTAGATTGAAAAATTATTAGAATTAAAGCCAGTGGTGAAAAATTCAACCACTGGCTTTTTCTGTCAAGACTTCGATATTAAAGTTTTACACCTTTGGATTCCGATAAACCGGGTCTCCCTATAATTAAATGACTGCGTACAAAGTCCACGTGCGGGCTTTCCGGCTGTTGTTCCGGCTGTTTTTTCTCGTTGCCTTGCCGGTTCTCTTCCGTGTTTTCCTGAGCCGGAGCCAGCTCAAGCTGTATCTTGCGGTCCAGTGCGGCGAGTTCGGACTTCAGCTGTTTCAGCTCGTCCTCCTTCTTCCACACCTTGCCCGCTATCTCCTGCAACTGCGGAATCTCCTTTTCCAGCACTTCGTTCTTAGACTTGTACTGGTCGATGATGGTCGGAATCCTCTCCAATGCGTTCAGAAAGTTTCGTGCGGCAGCAATCGGGTCTGCCATCGCCAGATGCCCGTTGTTGTAGGTGTACTTGTAGTTGCCCTCCACCACGAAGCGGTTGTCGGTGAACTCCAGACCTTCTTTGAGTGTCCTCTCGCTGACCACCTTTATCGGAAAGCCGTAAAGTTCCCCGACAGCCTTGTACAGTCCACCAGTCGTGGCGTTCTTGGCGATTTCCTGCAAACGCTTACCGATGACCTTCTCATCCGTTGAATCCACGCCGTCCACCTTGACAAGATTAAGACGACTGCCTTCCCTATCAGTCTGCACAACGGAAAGAAAACGGTTCCAGTCTTCCGTCATGGCTTCGATGAAAGCCGTGTTGTTGCGCAGTTCTCCCGTCTTGGATTCCAGCTTGAACTCCGAATCGCGCTTGCCCTTGCCCCACGACTTGCGTTCCCCTTCGAGCGAGGCGATACGCTTCTCTAATTTCGCCTTATCCAAAAGGTCGGTATTGCCGGAGAGCAACGCCATATACTCCGAGAAGTTCATACCCGATTTTTCGTCCATTGCTCCCTCGTCGATGGTACGTGCGCCCATCGCTCCACTTTTGAGCTGCGATATGAACGTCTGCTTGCAGTGCAGCAGATTGAACTTGTAGCTGTCCAGCGACTTTTCCACCGCGTAGATGATGACATCCACGTTATTCTCGGCAAAATGCTTGGCAATCTCGTTCCCGGCTCTAACACCCCGTCCGTCACGCTGTTGCAGGTCGGACGGTCGCCACGGTGTATCAAGGTGATGGATGGCGACACATCTTTTCTGCGCATTCACGCCCGTTCCGAGCATACTTGTGGAGCCGAACAGCACGCGCACCGTCCCGGCGTTCATGGCATCTATCACCGCCTTACGAGCCTTATCCGTCTTACACTCCTGAATGAAGCGCACCTCACTTGCCGGTATGCCGTAATCCTCCACCAACTTGCGTTTTATCTCGCTGTACACGTTCCATCCTTCCCCCGGCTGATATGTCCCCAAGTCGGAGAACACGAACTGCGTACCCTTGTGCGCCTCGTACTTGTGGTAATACTCTGCAATCATCTTGGCACAATGGCTTGCCTTGTTGTCGGGATGGTCCTCGTAGTTCGGGTCTATCATGCGCATATCAAGAGCCATCTTTCTCGCATAGTCGGTGGCGATGAGCATCTTCGCCTTTTCCTCCGTTTCCGACAGGGGTAACCTGCCAAGCAGAGTGGCATCGCCGGTTTTGGCAAACTGCATCAGCTTCTGTATGAAGTCCTCCTGCTCCGGTGTGGGCGGTATGTGGTGCAGTCTCTCATTCTTGTTTGGTCTGTCCACACCTACATCCTCCGCCGTGCGGTAGTCGGTAATCTCGTTGTAGAAGGCGGCAAGCTCCGGCACCTTGATGAAATAGCGAAAACGCTCCTTCTGAACGATATTGTTCGTTACGTTGAACTCAAAATCGGTCGTCTTTTTGGCGAAGATGGCAGCCCAAGCATCGAAACAGCGGATGTCCTGCCGTTCCAGTTCGTTGGGGCGCAGGTATTTGAAGAGCAGGTACAGTTCCGTCAGACTGTTGGAAATGGTCGTGCCCGAAAGGAACGTAGCCCCCAAGTCCTTGCCCGTGCGTTCCTGTATGGTACGGATGGCAAAGAGCATATTCAGGGCCTTCTGGCTTCCTTCCGAGTTTCCCAATCCCGCCACACGGTCATGACGGGTGTTGAAAGTCAAGTTCTTGAACTGGTGACTCTCGTCAATGAAGATGTGGTCGATGCCCATCTGCTTGAAGTCCACCACATCATCCGTGCGGGACTTGATAGCGTGTTCCACCTTCTCCAGCTTCGCCACAAGGTTGTGCTTGCGCTTCTCCAGCCCTTTCAGCATCGCCCGCGACACGTTCTTGCCCTGCTGCCGCAAGACTTCGAGGTTTTCCTCCACCGTGTCAAGCTCCGCCTGCAGGATGCGCTGCTGCAACTCCGGTGACTGCGGTATCTTGCCGAACTGGTCGTGCGACATGATGACGCAATCGTAATCGTTATTTTTGATGTTGTTGAAAAAACGCACGCGGTTGGCGGTCGAGAAATCCTTTTCAGAAGCGTAGAGAATCCTCGCATTGGGATATGCCGCCTGATAGGTGGCGGCAATCTCCGCCACATTCGCTTTCAGCCCGATAATCATCGGCTTGTGCGCCAAGTTCAGACGCTTCATCTCATGTGCCGCTATGCACATTATCAGCGTCTTGCCGGTTCCCACCTCGTGGTCGCAGATCCCGCCGCCGTTCTGTTTCAGCATCCAGACGCAATCCTTCTGCGACGGGTAAACGCTCTTGATTCCCCGGCTTGCCAGCCCTTTCAGGTTGAGGTCGGGAAAAGTCTGGTGCGAGCCGTCATACTTCGGGCGCACGAAACAGTTGAACTTGCGGTTATACATCGTCGTGAGCCGTTCCTTGAACTGCGGCGACTGTTCTTCCAACCATTCGGAGAACCCGTTACGGATTTCGTCTATCTTCGCGTTGGCGAGCTGTATGCCCTCGCTGTCGCGTACCTTGATGTCGTTGCCGTTCTCGTCCTTGCCGATACTTTTCATCATGTCGGGGCAGGTGTTGTGCAGGGCGTGCTTCAACAGGTGCATACCGTCATAGTTCCGGTAATAGCCCTTTACTAAAAACTCGTCCGTGATCTTCATGGTGCGGTAGCCGCACGCCACGGAAAATTCGTCCATGCTGGCGGAATAGGCGATTTTCACGTCCGTGTCGAAAAGATGGCTCATGTATGCGGCATACACGCCCGTGGGAATCCAGCGTTCACCGAAGTTGAAGTCGAGGTCTTCAAAGGCTATGCGCTGCGGTTCGGCTTCCTTCAATGCCTCCCACGCCTGTTTCACCTCCGGCATCCGCTCACTTTCGGGATTGTCCTCCATCCAGCCCTCTATGCGTTCCGCCTTCTCTATCACGTTCCCCGCGATGAAGCGGTCTTTGATTTCGTAACCGGTTACGAGCGGGTTGTAGAAGATGCGCCCCTTGAGGGCACCAAGCAGTTCCTCTTCCGTAGTGTCGGTTATCTCCTGCATATAGACGAGATTGACCGTGCCGAACTTGTTGAGCGATGCGGACAAGGCTTCTTCGGGAGAGCCTGCATTGACACGGCTCTCCACCGAGAAGGAAACGGGACGGTCGAAGATGTCCGCCTTGACAAACTTGCCGTCCTCCGCACGTTCCAGCGAAAGGATGTCGCGCCCTCCGGCATCCATCATCACCAGTTTCACGTTCTGTCTGGCGTTGAGGTTACCGTAACGCATGACAAACTCATCGTAGTAGGTGTTGAGATACCCGCGCTGCGGTTTGTGTTCCGTATGGTTCTCCCTCTCGTGGCTATACAGACGTTCGTAAGCGTCACGGAGCGATATATACAGCATCGCTTTCTCTTTTTGATAGCCACGGAGGTCGAGCGGTTGGAAGGTCGCACCGTAAGGCGTGAGGTCTTTCAGGTAACCGAGATTGCGTGAAGCATCCAGCACCATCGAGCCGTCACGGTGGTGTGGCTCCAGCAGGCCGTTGAACGGACGGGGAGAAAGGTCCATGACTTCCTCCTTCGGCTTTTCCGTTTCAAGTTCCGGGAACAGGGAAGTGGCAACCGTTTCGGAAGTAGGCACAACTTCTGCCGGTGTTTCAGGTTGCTTTATTTCTTCCGTTTGTTCCGGCTTTTTATCCATATTGTCCGAAGAAGGCGCAAAAGCAGGGTTCAACGTGTCTTTGATACCCATCTTTTTCAGTTGTTCCTGCCTGTGCCGTTCTGCCTCAAGCCGTAGGGCCTTGCGCCGTTCCGCTGTCAGGCTCATCATTGTCTCATAGAAGCCGTTGATGGGAGGATTGGTTTCCCAATCCAGAGTGGCGTAAATGTCGTCCGGGTCGTTTGGCTTTTCGGCATTTTCCGGCTTTTCTTCCTTATTACCGTTTATCGGCTTGGCGGCTTCAACGGGTGGAGTAACTTTGACTTGCGGTTTAGGCGTGGACGGCATAGGCTTCGGCTTGCTTTCCTTTTTCGCTGCCTTTTTCTTTTTTACCGGTTCCTCTATGGGCATACCCCAAAGGTCGAGCAGGGTAAGCTGCACGGCTGACGAATGATTGGGTTGGCGCGGCTCAATCTCCGGCTTTTCCTCTATGGGCTGTGCCTGCGGCTTCTCCACTCCCTTGACAGGCTCAATTACAGAAACGGGGGCTATTACAGAAGGTGATACCTTTTCTGTTTTCGGAGCAGGTTGCACTTCCGCAGCCGTGCTTTCCTCCTTTGTCGGATGCAGCCTGTGTCTCTCATACAGTTTCCTGTCAAGTTGTTGCAGTTCTATTTTCAGATGCTCCCGCAAGTCTTCCGCCAGTTGTGCGATGTCCCCACAGTGCAGGAGTTTATAGGCTGGTTTCCCGTACGGGTCGGTACTTCTGATCAAATCCGTGTGTGAAAGCGAACCGATGCTCCATACATACCCATTTACGGAAGTGCCGATAGGGGTCTGTTCGGTCTGCACGAAGAGTTTTTCGTTGTAATACAGTTCACCGTTCTTTCCGCTGTTCTTTTGCAGGATAATCAGGTCGCTGCCCACCTCCGTTCCCGCGTTATCCGTAAAGAGGTTGTTCGGCAGGCGGGCTACGCCCACCAGATTGGCATGGTTCATCATATACTCGCGTATGGGCGCGTTGGTCGGGGCATCCAGTACCCCCTGCGAGGTGATGAACGCCACGATTCCGCCTTCACGCACCGCGTCAAGGCTTTTCAGGAAAAAGTAATTGTGTATCGTCCGTGCCGCCGAGAGCCTTGCAGGATCCTTGCTGCCCGAAAAATCCGGGTCGAACACCGCCACATCGCCAAACGGTATATTGGAGACAGCCAAATCAAAATGGTTCATGAACGGCTTTTCTATCTTCTCGAAGCCCTGTACCCTTACTTTCTGTCCGGGATGCAGGTGCTTCAGTATCTTGCCCGTCATCAGGTCTTTCTCAAAAGCCATGATGTCCGCGTCCGGTCTGTTCTCCAGCACGGCGTCCACGAATGCACCGACACCTGCCGACGGCTCCAGCACCCGGTCGGGACGGATGCCGTGTTCATGCAGCACGTCCGCGATGGTCCCGGTTATCTCCGGCGGGGTATAGAAGGCGGTCAGCACGGACTGCTTCATGGCATCCATATTCCGTTTGTACTCCGTCTCGTCTTTTGTGTTCTCCCGCAGCAACCTGTGCAGTTCCACGGTAGGGGCAAACAGTTCGAGGTCGGACTTCGCCCAGTGGACGGCATCCGTCAGTTCCCTTGCAGGGTTGAGTATGTTCTTCAGTCCCCCGAAACCGCAATAACGTTCTAACAAGAGCCGTTCGCGTGCGGTGGGTGTGCGCTGTTCCCTGTCAAGGAGGAATGCCGTCCGTATCGCCTCGATGTTGTCCCGCAGCCTCTGTTTGCGGTTAAACGCCATACTCTTCGATATAGAGGATGACGGCTCCCGTCAGCTCCGTGTAGAGCAGGTCATATTCGGGCGACAGGGCGAAATTGTCGTCCGAGAGGTCATAGATGGAGAATACGTTTCCGACAAGCGGTAGCAGCTTCTGGGTAAAGGCTTCACATTTTTCTCCCGGTACTTCACCCGCAAATTCGTTCTCCACGACTTCGCGCAGGATGGCGTGCTTGGAGTAGCGAAGGCCCTCCGTCAGCACCTTCATCGCCAGTTCCTGCGCCCCGTCGGCAGGATAGCCTTCGAGCCTTGCCCGTTCATACGCTTCGGCGGCACGGTCGGTTCTTTCTCGGATGAAGGCTTCATCGGCTGCCTGTTCGAACTTGTTCGTGGTGAGGTAGTCCAGCAGGTACAGACCGTAATAGGAAAAGTCGGTCCGACCCTCGTTTTTCTTCTTGTTGTTCATTTCTTTGGAATTTAGTGGATTGATAATGATGATAGGGATAATCGTTGGAAAACGAGAAGAAAAAGGCACCCGGTATCCCTCCGAGTGCCACCACTAAATCCAAAGTATGAGTGTAATCCGGTATCGAAGAACAATTCATTACTCTGAACCAGTGGCAAAGTTAAACATTTATTTTCTTCTTTTCGCAGAGGTCGCTTTACTTTTCCTTTCTGGGAACACGAAAACCGTGTTATAGTCCCCGTCAAAGGCGACTACGGCATCAAAACTCTTGCCCTGCTTGCTCTTGAATCCTTTGAGCAGTTTCGTGTGTCCGTCGGTGAGCAGGTTTTTGATTTCATCATCAGAGAGGGTGCGGTTTGCTTTCAGGCGGAACACAGGCAGACCGCACTCCGCGTTGTCGCAGCGGACGACCTTGCCGTAAAACTGCATCGTCCCCGCTCCGCACTTGGGACACTTGCAGCCGGAATCCCTGCAGGCGAACAGCTTGTCGCACGACAGCAGTTCGGAGGTAATTTCCCGTGTATATGCCTCAATCTTCCTGCGGAAGTCATCGGCGGGCAGTTCCCCACGCTCGATGCGTGCCAATTCCTTTTCCCATTCGCCCGTCATGGCGACATCGGCAATACGCATCGCCTTCACGACCGAGTAGAAGGCAAGCCCTTTTTCGGTGGGGACAAGCGACTTCTTGCAGCGTTCCATATAGCCGCGCTTGAAAAGCGTTTCGATGATGGACGCACGGGTGGCGGGCGTGCCGATGCCGCAATCCTTCATAGCCTGCCGCAATGCGTCGTCCTCTATCTCCTTGCCAGCCGTTTCCATCGCGGACAGCAGGGTGGCTTCGGTATGCAGCGGCTTGGGTTTGGTCTTTCCCTCCGTGATGGAGGCGGCTTTCAGTGCCAGCGTGTCGCCTTCCTGCCAACAGGGAATGGCGGCGGTTTCCTCTTGGCTGTTGTTCTCTTCTCCATTCTCCTTGCCATAGACGGCACGCCATCCGGCTTGCCTGATGATGCTGCCTTTTGCCACGAACTCCACTCCGGCACACTCTGCCGTGACGGTGGCAGTGTCCTTGACGCATTTTTCGGAGAAAGCCTCAAGCATGCGCCCGGCTATCATGTGATAGACGGTGCTGTCCTCTTTGGAGAGGAACAGCGGCTTCTCGCCCGTGACGAGCAGGGCATGGTGGTCTGTCACCTTGCCGCCGTCCAGGCTGCGGCGTGTCGGCACGGCTTTCGGCTGCAACTTGCCCTTCCATTCGGGCAGGCTGCCGATGAAGGCAAGCAGCTTGGGGATTTCCGCGAACACGTCTTCGGGAATGTAGCGGCTTCCGGTTCGCGGATAGGTGATGAGCTTCTTCTCGTAGAGCTTCTGCGCGATTTCAAGCGTCTGTTCCGCCGTGAAGCCATGCTTGGCGTTGGCTTCCTTCTGGAGCGTGGTCAGGTCGTACAGGAGCGGTGTTTCCTCCGTCTTCTCCTTGCGTTCGGCTTTCGTGACGGTGGCTGTGCCTGCCGACTTCACCTTATTATACAGTTCCGTCGCGGACTCTTTCTCTTTCCATTTTTCGGAAGAGGAAAACTTCACCGTTCCTTCATCGCAGCCGTCCGTTGCGATATGGAGCTGCCAGAAGGCTTCGGGGGTAAAGCGGCGGTTCTCCCAATAGCGTGCGCACACCATCGCCAACGTGGGTGTCTGCACCCGCCCGACGGAGTAAGTGCCGTGTCCGGCGGCGATGGAGAGTGCCTGCGTGCCGTTGATGCCCACGAGCCAGTCGGATTCGCTCCGTGCTTTGGCGGCAAGATAGAGGTTGTCGTATTTGTCGCCCGCTTCGAGGTTGCGCAGTCCCTCGCGGATAGCCTTGTCGGTAAGCGAGCTTATCCAGAGGCGGACGAACGGGGTGGTGTATCCGGTATAATGGTAGAGGTAGCGGAAGATAAGCTCACCCTCGCGTCCGGCATCGGTCGCCACGATGATCTGTTCGCTTTCCTTGAATAGCCGGGCGACGGTTTTAATCTGCGCCACCACGCTGCTGTCAGGCTTGTAGCCCTTCTCCGTCTTTACCTGACGGGAGACGAGCGTGAAGGTGTCGGGTATGACGGGCAGGTTGTCACGGACAAAGCCGCGTATGCCGTAACCGTCGGGCATGGCAAGCTGCACGAGGTGTCCGAACGCCCATGTCACGGCGTAGC
>OMGG01001021.1_pt1 | contig 11181 bp, 6 predicted proteins | sample 1645891 | NCBI WGS metagenome assembly OMGG01 (sample SAMN05578587, study PRJEB25193) | human gut metagenome | biome: Human Microbiome; feature: human-associated habitat; material: feces | host: Homo sapiens | place: USA:Birmingham
TTCGTGAAATCGCTTTGAAAGAGCCGAAAGCTTCTCTAATAGGCCCGAAAAGGGCAAATATCGTTCTTTGAAATGTTGAAATCTGAGAGTGTAAACTAAACTGTGTCAAGCTACAATAAAAGTAGTTTAACACAGTTTTTATATTATGGACAACTTAGAAATTGATTACAAGAAAGCAGCTCAGCAGTTGCGTAGTGGTGAAGCCTTATTTGGCAAGGACGGAGCATTAGCTCCATTGTTAGAGCGTATTCTCAACTCAGCTCTCGAAGGTGAGATTGACGCTCATTTAAGTGAAGAGGAACGCTCTTCCGGCAACCGTCGTAATGGTAAGATGAGTAAGAAGGTTCAAACAAAATATGGTGAGGTCACTATAGAGACTCCTCGTGACCGAGACGGAACTTTCCAACCTGAGACCGTAAAGAAGCGTGAGACTATTCTTGCCAATGGCATGGCTGACCAGATTATTGAGATGTACGCCATGGGCACCAGCACACGTGACATCAGCAGCTACTTTGAGCGTGAGTTCAACACAACTCTATCAGCCGATACTATCAGCTCTATAACAGACCGTGTATTACCCGAAATCACCGCCTGGAAGTCTCGCATGCTCGATCCTGTATATGCCATTTGCTGGCTTGATGCTATCCATTATAAGGTAAAGGATGAGAATGGCAGAGCCGTCACACGAGCCATTTACAACATTCTTGGTATCAACAAGGAAGGCCAAAAAGAACTGTTAGGTATGTATGTGTCTAAGAGTGAAGGAGCTAACTTCTGGCTAGAAGTTCTTACGGATCTTCAGAACCGTGGTGTTCGAGACATCTTGATTTGTTGTATTGATGGTCTCAAAGGCTTCCCAGATGCCATCCAAAGCGTATTTCCTGAGAGTTCTGTGCAGCTCTGTATTGTCCATCAGATACGCAATTCTATCAAGTATGTTGGCAGTAAGCATCAAAAGGAGTTTATCAAGGATTTAAGAACAGTATATGGTGCAGTAAACAAAGACTCCGCTGCTGCTAATTTAGACCTGTTAGAGTCTAAGTGGGGAGAGATGTACCCAATTGTCATCAAGTCATGGCGTGACAATTGGGAACGTCTGACAGAGTATTTCCAATATACTCCAGTCATCCGTAAACTCATTTATACGACCAATACGGTTGAGGGGTATCACAGACAGGTAAGAAAGGTCACAAAGACTAAAGGGGTCTTTCCTACGGATAATTCTTTGGAGAAGCTTGTCTACTTAGCTTACCGCAACATCCGTAAGAAATGGACTATGCCACTGGCAAATTGGGGACAAATTTCTCAACAATTGGCAATAAAATTTGGAGATAGATTTAAAATTATGTAACTTTGCAGCCGAAAAGGCTTCCCTGCTGGGGGCATGCCCCCAGCAGGGAGTGGGAATGAAAGTTAAGAACAAGCCTTGACACAGTTTAAATTACACCCCCCAACGGGATTTTTACGTTTTTTTCTTTTCCCAAAATTTTTGAAACTCATCATTTAAGAGTCGTTTCGAAAATCTCTCTTTAAAAAGAAAGGATGCGTCTTTATATTGTATAAGAGCATCATCTTCCCTCCTTTACGTCATGTTTCCGAAGAGTATTAACCTCTTCTCTTTGCCTTAGAGGCAAGAGCCTCGCGGCGATCCTGAAGAATCTGTTGGCATCTATCGATTGCCTGATTCTGATTTTCTGAATTTACCTTAATTAAATCATTCATAACCTATTGATATTTGTTAACCGCTTGCAAAGATAGGGGTTTTCTACCTATTTCTAGGTACAAAATGCATGAAAATACGTGTTTTATTCGTTATTTTTTGATTTATGTCAAAAAAATGTGCAATCGTTTGAACAGTTCCCCCCCTAGAATGATAATTGGTATTTCCTGAACGATTTTTTTCATTATCTTTTAAACGAATTGTCATCGCAATCGTCTATAATAACGTAAAAAGAGTAGAAATGATGAGTTTTTAGGGAGATTCATACGCGAAATAGGGATTTTTCTTATCATATTCCCGATTTTTTTTGCGAACTTTGCACCCGAAAGAACAATAGGAAGTATTGGGTATATATAAATAAGAGTGATAAAATAAATATATAGAAAGCAATGAAAAAGGTATTTCTTTTGGCTGCCCTCGTGCTCGCATGCACAGCTGGCAGCAACGCAAGCGCTATGAACGAGGCAGCGCTCAATGCCTCAATGTCTGAGATGATGCCGGTTAAGAAAACGGCTAAGAAGACAACAAAGAAGACTTCTAAGAAGACTACGACCAAGAAGACTTCTACAAAGAAAACAACTTCTGCAACATCTAGCACTACAGCAGCAACAACTACAACTTCTGCAACAACAACTTCTGCAACAACCAGCAATGCCGTCGCTTCTACCAGTGCAACCAGCAATGCAGGCTCAGCCGTTGCAGGTATCTTGGGTGCTGTACTGGGCGGAAACTCTAACAGCAGCAGTTCTGCAGGTAGCAGTATTATCAATGGCATTCTGAATAATGTAATCGGTTCAGGTACCTTCAGTAAGCAGGATCTCTGTGCCCATACCTGGAAGTACAGCAAGCCGGGATGCGCCTTTACCTCTGAGAATCTCCTGGCACAGGCTGGCGGTGAGATTGCTGCCAATAAGGTAGAGGAGAAGTTGAGTGAGTATTACAGCAAGTTTGGCTTCAGTAGTTCAAACACCTATTTCACCTTCAAAACTGATGGAACTTTCGCTGCCAAGATAGATGGCAAGTCATGGCAGGGCAATTATACTTTTGATGAGAAGACTCATGCCATTCAGATGAAGGGCTTGCTCTTGAGTATGTCGGGTTATGCTACGAAGACTACCAACGGCATCAGCCTGCTTTTCGACCAGACAAAGTTGCTCAACCTCATCAAGACCATGGGTGCCCTCAAGGGCAGTTCTACCCTCAGCGCTATCGGTACTATCGCCAATAATTACGATGGTATGCGTGTAGGTTTCGAGATGACTAAGTAATCCTGAAGGATAGAATCCATAACTGAGCCTTCTGTTGGAGTTGGCTCAGTCAATAGGAATCGCCCTGTAAGAAGTAAAGCATCTTTCAAGCTATGCTTTGCTCTTTACAGGGCGATTTTTCTTGTTTATTTCACGTTCAGTTTCAAAGTCTTTACATCCTTGCTGTTGGTTCCTATCATAATCTGGAAGTCGCCTGGTTCTATCACGTGCTTCAGATCTGCGTTGTAGAACTTGAGCATATCTGGGGTGATATCAAAGCTTACCTCCTTGCTTTCACCTACTGCCAGATGGATGCGCTGGAAACCTTTCAGTTCCTTTACAGGGCGGGAGATGCTGGCTACCATGTCACGGATGTAGAGCTGTACAATCTCGTCGGCATCGCGGGAACCGTTGTTCTTAACGGTGACGCTAGCTGTAATCTTCTTGCCATCCTGCCATTCGGTAGCCTCCTCATTGCTGATGCCGGCCTCCTGGCTGCTCAGGCGGAAGTTGCTGTATGAAAAGTAGGTGTAGCTCAAACCGTAACCGAAAGGATAGAGCGGACCATTGCTTACATCCAGACAGTTGCTGGCAAACTTGGCAAACTTCTCATTATCGTCTGCTACAGGGCGTCCGGTGTTCTGATGGTTGTAGTAGAGAGGCTCCTGACCGGTAGTCTTAGGCATCGAAGTGGTGAGCTTACCCGATGGCGATTTGTCGCCAAAGATGACATCGCAGAGTGCATCGCCCATCTCTGAACCTCCAAACCATACATTCATGATGGCTGGTACATGGGCTTTCTCCCAAGTAAGAACCGTAGGACGGCCCGCAAAGTTGAGGAGCACTACTGGCTTGCCCATCTTCAGGAGTTCGGCAAGCAGTTCGCGCTGTACGTCCGGCATCTCCAGGTTGGTACGGCTACCGCATTCGCCGCTCATCTCGGCACTTTCGCCCATAGCACATACTATCACGTCGGCCTCTTTCGCAATCTTCAGCGCTTCAGCCTTCATCTCAGCCTCGTTGCCCCAGTTGATTGGCTTGCCGCATTCGCCGTTTTGCTGCAGTTCCTGATTGCGCCAGATATTGCTTCCCTGGGCATATAATAAGGTGGCTTTTCCGGCAAGTGCATGCTCCATTGCCTCCTTGATGGTGGTATATTTAGATGGTACCTGTGCCACGCTCCATGTGCCGGCTATGTTGTTTCGGGTGTCGGCAAGCGGACCTATCAGGGCTATCTTTCCTTCCTTTTTCAGTGGCAGGATATTGCCTTCGTTCTTCAGGAGCACGAAGGTCTCTGCTGCTACATCGCGGGCTGCCTGACGGTTCTCAGCGGTATAAATCTCGCTCTTGCTGCGCTTGGTGTTGCAGTAGCGGTAAGGGTCGCTGAACAGGCCCAGTTTATATTTCGCTTCCAGGATGCGGCGGCAGGCGATGTTCACATCCTCCTCGCTCACCTTTCCTTCTGCTATGCTCTTAGCCAGATGCTTTACGAAGGCGTTGGAACACATGTCCATGTCGGTACCCGCCTTCAGTGCCTGTTCTGAAGCCTCCTGAATGTCTTTTGCTGTTCCGTGCTGCAGAATCTCGGCGATAGAAGCGTAATCGGTAACCACGAAACCGTTGAATCCCCACTGCTTTCTCAAGACATCGGTCATCATCCATTTGTTGGCTGTAGCAGGTATGTAGTCGATGAGATTGAATGAAGACATCACGCTGCCTACGCCAGCCTTCACCACTGCCTCGTAAGGTGGAAGATACTGGTTCATCATGCGCACGCGGCTCATATCTACCGTGTTATATTCCTTACCGCTCTCAACGCCTCCGTACAGGGCAAAATGCTTCAGACAGGCCATGATGCGGTTGGCTCTCAGAATCTCTTCTGTGCGCATATCCACGCCCTGGTAGCCCTGAGTCATCGCTGCTCCCATCACGCCGCTCAGATAAGGATCCTCGCCATTTCCTTCGCTGATTCGTCCCCAGCGGGCATCGAGTGCAATGTCTACCATAGGAGAGAAAGTCCAGTTGATGCCGTCGGCACTGGCTTCCTTGGCCGATACTTCGCCTACCTTCTTCATCGCCTCGGTATCCCATGAGCAGGAGAGGGCGAGAGGGATAGGGAACATCGTTTCGTAACCATGAATCACGTCCATACCTACGAGCAGCGGGATGCCCAGACGGCTGTTCTTGATGGCGATTTCCTGCAGAGCTTTGATCTTGTCGAGCCCTTTGATATTGAAAACTCCGCCCATGTTGCCTTGGGCGATATCGTTGCCTACCTGAGTATCAAGTGCGCCGCCGGTGGTGATGTCGCCAGCTACCATCAGGTTCAGCTGACCAATCTTTTCCTGTAGTGTCATCTTCGCCATCAGTTGGTCGATATACTCCTTCATGGGTAGAATCTTGCCTTTCTTGGTTGTGGCAGTTACTTTTTTCTTAGGGGCTGCGGTATGGGCGAAAGCAGGTGCTGCCATAGAACCAGCCAAAAGAAATGTGAGTGATAAAAGTGCTGTTCTCATTGTTTATTATGTTAATTGTTATTTTATAAAGTTTATCTTCTATTAAGACCTTGCAAAGATAATAAAAAAGATGATACGATGCGCGATACGAATGTTAAAATGTGGATGAATCTTTCTTTTTTAGATAAAAAAGTGTCTGATAATGAGATGGATAAGAAAAATGAAGAATATATAAAAAGTGGATGCGATATAGGCGAAAAATGCGAAGAAATCTACATTTCTTCTATATTTGATTTGTCGTTTCCGATTTTTTTATTACTTTTGCACGTGAAACCTCATGAAAATAAATCAATCTTAAACGGAATCAAGTTGATGTATCGCGTAAATGAATTATGGGGAAAGGCATTCTTCTTCCTGCTCTTTGTCTTGATGCCTCTTTCTCTTGCAGCAAAAACAACAGATAATATAGAGCAGCTTTTCCAGAGTCTGGACAACGCCATTGCCCATTCGGCTGATTATGTGAAGGTACGTGAAGCCCGAATTCGCGATTGGGAGCAGAAACTGAAGACCGCCAGGCGCCTAAGCAGTAAGTATGATGCCTGCTTTGCGCTCTTTGAGGAATACCGCTCCTACAAGAACGACATGGCGCTGAAATACATCAACCAGTGTATGGAACTTGCCTTCAGAATGGGCGATAAAAAGAAGGTGGAAAATGCCAAGGCGCTGCTTGCTTTCCAGGAATCTACCACGGGCGATTATGCCGAATCGTACGACCTGCTGAAGTCTGTCAATATCGCTGATCTTGATGCTGAGGGCAAACGCAACTACCTCTGGGCTTGCCAGCACCTGTATGGCGAGATGGCATATTATTCCAACGTTCCTTCCTTGAAGAAATATTATGCCGGCAAGCATAATGCCTATCAGGCTGCAATAGACAGCACATTCAGCCATGATGATGACCTTTATCTGCAGATGCAGGAGGTGAGGACACGCGATGCAGGCAATATGAAGGAGGCTTTGCGATTGAGCGATAAGCGGCTGGCGATGACGAAACCGGGCACCCATCAGTATGCCATCGTTCAATTTTATCGCGGCTTGACCTACAATCAGTTTGGTGATAAAGAGCAGTTCCTCCGCTGCCTCTTGCGTTCTGCTATCTGCGATGTCCAGTTGGCTGTGATGGACCAGGGCTCTCTCTGGGAAGTTGCCAATCTTCTCAACGCCGACCCGGGCGAGCAGAAGCGCTCTCACGAGTATATCAAGTTTGCCTGGAAGTCGGCTACCATTTTCAATACGCCTAGCCGCAGCCGCCAGATCATGCCTGTGCTCACGCAGATTGAGGAGGGCTATCAGAAAGAACTTTCTTCGGGCAACCAGCATCTGCGGCTCATGGTAGCGTTTTCTGTCCTGCTTCTCTTTGTGGTTATGCTCTTGCTCTACTATGTCAACAAGCAGCGCAAGCGCATTGCTGCGGCCCATCATAAGCTGAAGGAAACCAACCATGCCTTGCAGTTGGCAAATGAGCGTCTTAACGAGATGAACCAGTCGCTCAACGAGATGAACCAGTCACTCAACGAGAGTAACAAGATGAAGGAAGTATATATTGGTCGATTCCTGCGCCTTTGTGCCATCTATGTCGACAAGATAGAGACCATGCGCAAGCGAGTAGTGAAACTGGTGAAGGCAAGAGAACTCAACAAGTTGCTGGAGCAGATGCAGGCTGGCGAGGCCTACATGGGCGAGCTGTATGAGTATTTCGATTCCGCCTTCCTGAAGCTCTTCCCTGACTTTGTTGAGGAGTTCAATGCCCTCTTGAAGCCTGAAGAGCGTATCGTGCTCGAAGATGACAGCCGTCTTTCTACCACCCTCCGTATCTTTGCCCTTATCCGTCTGGGCATCGAGGACAGTTCTAAGATTGCCGAGTTCCTTCACTATTCTGTGAACACTATCTATAATTATCGCGCCAAAATCAAGAATAGTGCCATCTGTGACAGGGAAGAGTTCGAGCAGCGTGTGAAGCAGATTGGCATGAAATAGGCCTTTCTGGGCGTATGGCGAAAACTTGCGAAAATTCAGGAGTAAATGCTGCAGATACCCATGCACCCTGTTTTAGGGTGCATGGGTAGTCATCTGATAATCAAAATATTGATGTTTGTGTATCTCTGTTTCTGCGAACTTGGTGATGGGTGATAGGCGATAGAAATCGCATAATAGTTTGACGTTGTGTTTTACAACGTCAAGTTGGTTAATCTTCTGATAATCAAGATATTGATATTTTTGAATATCCCGGTTTTTACGAGTTTGTCAATGGATGAAAAGCATGGGAATACAATAAAAGTTTGTTACGGCGTTTCACCGTAACAAGCTTTTATGCGTTATATTTATTTCTTCCCTCCGTTCAATTTCTCAGAATCGAATCATTCTTTTAAAAGAGCTCGAAGGCTTTCTTGAGCTTCAGGTTATCGGCTGCATTACCAACAAGAGCCTCAAACTTTCCGGCTTCAGCCTTCCAGGATGAAGATGCCTCATCGTAGAAACTGAGGGCCTCTTTGCTGATGGTGATGCTGATATCCTTGCTCTCACCTGGCTGGAGATAAACCTTCTGGAATCCCTTCAGCTCCTTCTGAGGGCGGTCTACTGATGACTTGACATCGTGGATATAGAGCTGAACCGTCTCGGCTCCGGCACGCTTTCCTGTATTCTTTACGTTTACGGTAAAGGTGATTGTGCCGTCCTGCTTCATCTGCACCTTGTCGCTGCGCAGATTAGAGATGGCAAACTGGGTGTAGCTCAAGCCGTGACCGAATGCAAAGGTAGGCTTGATGCGTTCCTTATCGGTCCAGCGGTAACCTACATAGATGCCTTCCTTATATTCCTCATCAATGATGTTGCCCTTCGTGCTGGCTCCACCTTCCTGACGCCAGGTTCCCGGATAGGTATTGAGTGCATGAGCACCTGTTTCCTTCAGCGAGTTGACCCATGTAAACGGCAACTTGCCGCTAGGGTTTGCATCGCCTGTAAGGATGCTTGCAAGGGCTTCGCCGCTCTCCGAACCGATGAACCAGCCCTGTACGATGCCGGCAACCTTAGCCTTCCAAGGCATAGCTACCGCATTGCCCGAGATGTTGACATAAACGAAGTTTCTGTTTGCCTTAGCCAAAGCCTCGATCAGCTTATCCTGATGGTATGGCAGCTCATAATGCTTGCGGTCGTGACCCTCACAGTCCTGGAAATCGCTCTTGTTCAGACCACCAAACATGATGACATAGTCGGCAGTCTTGGCTTTCTCTACGGCTTCGGCTATCAGTTCAGCCTCGCTGCGCTTGTCTTCCAGGTTCTGGCCGGTTGTAACGCCATTGTAGTTGCCCGTTACATCGCCCACATATCCGCGGGCATAATCTACCTCGATGCCGTCCTTGCCCAACCGCGTCTTCAGGCCATCGAGAGGCGAAATCTCGCGCTGTACCTTGAGCGAAGAAGAGCCTCCGCCTACGGTCATCATCTTGATGGCATTCTCGCCCACTACCAGCACGCGCTTAGCCTTCTGGGTGTTGATAGGGAGCACATTGTTCCTGTTCTGGAGCAACACGATGCCTTCCTCAGCAATCTGTCTGGCAGCTGCATAATGGCTCTCTGAGCAGAGGAAACCATGAGGGCGGTTCGGATTCATCGTGGTGCGATAGAAGAGGCGCAATACGCGGCGCACCTTATCGTCCAGCTCCTTCTGGGTGAACTTGCCTTCCTGTATGGCCTTCATGTAAGGCATGGAGAGATAATAGTTGTCGTAGGCATTGGTAGCGCCCATCGTAAGACCGTCTGTCCAGGTGCCGAACTCCATATCCAGCCCGTTCTTTACAGACTGCTCCAGGTCGTGGGCACCGCCCCAGTCGCTTACCACGACACCATCATACTTCCAGTCGCCCTTCAGAATCTTGTTCAGGGTCCACTGGTTGTGGCAGTTGTGCTCATTCTTATATAGGTTGTAGGCTCCCATGATGCCCCATGTCTTACCCTTCTCAACAGCCGCCTTGAAGGCAGGGAGATAGATTTCGTGGAGAGCACGGTCGCTGACGATTACGTTGACCTGATGGCGGTATTCCTCATCGTTGTTCAGGCAATAGTGCTTTACGCAGGCTGATACGCCCTTAGACTGCAATCCCTGAATATACGGCACAACCATGATGCTTGCCAGGAACGGATCTTCGCCCATATACTCGAAGTTGCGGCCGTTGAGAGGCGTGCGGTATATATTGACGCCAGGACCCAGAATCATGTCCTTGCCGCGATACAGGGCTTCTTCGCCCAATGCTTCGCCATAGATGCGGCTCATCTGCGGATTCCATGATGCGGCAAGACAGGTGAGGGCAGGGAAGGCTACACAGGAGTCGTTGGTCTGACCAGCCTGTTCCCACTCATCCCACAATACGTCAGGACGCACTCCGTGAGGTCCGTCATCCGTCCAGAAGTCAGGAAATCCCAAGCGTGGTACACCGGCTGATGAAAACTTGCTCTGAGCATGGATGATACGTATCTTCTCTGCCAGCGTCATGCGGGAGATGGCATCATCGATGCGCTGCTCTACCGGTTTGGTCTGGTCGAGATAGACTGGCAATTGTCTGGTAGTCTGCTGTGCCTGAGACGGAGCGATGGCTGCAACCGACAGGACACATGATAAAATGAACTGTTTCATAAGTAATATTTATTATGGTTTGTTTATTTCTTGCAGTTGTTTGTTTTGCACACCGCCTCTCACGTTTTTTTGTGCGTTTAGGCGTATATACTCATTCATCTGCAAAATTACTAAATAAATAATGAAAAAATGGTGGGTGATAAGTGAAAAGTGGATGGGTGTAAAAACGAGACTTTTTGTAAACTGCTGATAGTTAGGAAAATAAATGCGTTGCGGTGCGAATGAAAAGTGGCAGAGTGTGAACACTGAAATATACTGATATAACGTTTCATGGGTGTTCTAGCCTCATATTCTCCATTTTACCCCATCCACTTTCGTATAGTTGTTAAAAACAGATAAGTATCTGAAAACTAACGATATAAGTTGTTTGAAGCAAGTGTTTTTCCCACTTATCTGTTGAAGGGGTTAGGAATTATCAAAAAATCATATTATATTTGCAATCGAAAACACGGCTTAACGCATTTTAGAAAATGCACAGCCGCACAGTCTTAAACATTATTATAATAGAGTGAACTAACAAACAGATATTTTTCTAAACTAATAATCGAGTATGAAAACAAAAAGTCTATTGCTGGCGACTGCATTATTGATGTCGACGTCAGCGCTCGCACAGAAAAACACCTTTAAGGGTGTCGTGTTGGATGACCTGGGTGAACCCGTTATTGGAGCCACCGTACAGGTTAAAGGCGTCAAGGGTACCGGTGCAATTACCGACCTTGATGGTAACTTTGTCATCGATGCAGATGCTAACCAGACCTTGGTTATCACCTACATTGGCTACAAGGATGCAGAGATTCGTCCTTCAGCCAACATGAAGATTACTCTGAAACAAGACGACAAAGCTTTGGACGAAGTGGTTGTTGTAGGTTACGGTGTTCAGAAGAAGAGCGTGGTAACTGCTGCTATCGCTAAAGTGAGCACCGAAGATTTGGCTGGCAAGAGCCCAGTGCGTGTTGATAACGCATTGAAGGGTCTGGCTGCCGGTGTCAACGTAACCTCTTCTTCAGGTCAGCCTGGTGCATCTCCTAAGGTTCGTATTCGTGGTACAGGTACTATCAGCAATTACCA
>OMGG01001023.1_pt1 | contig 11173 bp, 8 predicted proteins | sample 1645891 | NCBI WGS metagenome assembly OMGG01 (sample SAMN05578587, study PRJEB25193) | human gut metagenome | biome: Human Microbiome; feature: human-associated habitat; material: feces | host: Homo sapiens | place: USA:Birmingham
GGAGTTCAGACGTGTGCTCTTCCGATCTTAAATCAGCTTTGGGAACGCCGGCGTAATCCATACCCCTGACTCATTCTTAACGCCCTGGTAACGCTGCTTTAAGGACTCTTCGATAATCAGGGCCAGGTCCTTTTTCTCCCTCTCGTTCTTAGCCTCGTTCAGGTACATGAACACGGTCAGGAAAGGCGCCTGCCCATTGGTGGTCATCAGGGTTATGACCTGGTACTGGATGGTCTGCACGCCCTTAATCACTTCTTTGCGCAGCCGGTTCTCCACCACCTGGCGGATGGCCTCCTCGGAAGGGGTGCAGCCAAATGTCTTAACCTCTTCCAGTACCTCCGCATGTATCTTCTTCCTGGATACGTCCACAAAAGGAGCCAGATGGGCCAGGCTGATACTCTGTCCGCCATACTGGTTGCTGGCCACCTGGGCAATGATCTGAGTGGCGATATTGCAGGCCGTGGAAAAGCTGTGGGGCTTCTCAATCCTGGTCTCGCTGATGACCGTGCCATTCATAAGCATGTCCTCCAGGTTTACCAGGTCACAGTTATGCATGTGCTGGGCAAAATAATCGGAATCGTGGAAATGTATGATCCCCTCCTTGTCCGCCTCCACAATATCCTGGGGAAGAAGCATCCGCTTGGTCAGGTCCTTGCTGACCTCGCCTGCCATATAGTCCCTCTGCACACTGTTGACCGTTGGGTTCTTATTGGAATTCTCCTGCTTCACATCCTCATTATTGCACTCAATCAGGGAAAGGATACGGTTGTCCGTGGTGTTGGCCTTACGGATAAGGGAACGCTGGAAGCGGTACCTTACATAATCCTTGGCCAGTTCAAAAGCGCCGGTGGACATAATCTGGTTCTCCACCATGTCCTGGATTTCCTCCACTGACACTGCACGGTTCAGCTTATCACATTTATACTCCACATAATCCGCAATGTCCTTAATCTGCTCCATGCTCAGCTTGCTCTTGCCCGCTGCCACATTGGCTTTGGACACAGCCACCACAATCTTATTTATGTCAAAATCTTCCTCAGCGCCATTCCTCTTGATAATCTTCATTGTCAATACACTCCTTTTATCCCTATACTCTCATAGGCCGCCGCTTCACCCGCGGCCTGCCGTATCAGTATACTATCATATTATCCTGGAAAAATCTGTTGCTTGTGCAACAGTATATGATTTTAGCACTAAATGTTGTGTTTTTCAAGAAGAATATATACGATAGGATGTATTTCAGGAAAATGTATAAAAGTCACGCCCTGCCGGCCCTTGCACAGCTTCCCCGCTCCACCATATGATGGGGCACGATGATTTTTGTTGCAACCAGTTCCGGATTCTCCACATGGCTGATCATCTGGGCCGCTGCCTCAATGCCCAGCTGGATGGAATTTACATCCACGGATGTGAGGGGCGGCGTGGTGAACCTGGAGAGCAGGGAATTATTAAAGGAAATAATGGAGATATCCCCGGGAATGGACAGCCCCAGCCCGATACATGCTTTTTCAAGGGCCACTGCCAGTATGTCATCACTGACCAGGACAGCGGTGGGACGGTCCTGCATTGTAAGAAGGGCGGTCAGCACCTGGTTCTGGTCTTCCGGTATGGCCGGCGCCTCCACACACAGCTCGGGCCTGAATGGGATCTGATGCTCTGTCAGGGCCAGCATGTACCCCATCTTCCTGTCGTTGTTAAACAGCAGGGAGTGGTCGCCCGACAGATACGCAATCCTCTCATGCCCCAGGCTTAAGAGGTAAGCCGCTGTTTCCCGGCCCGCAAGCACATTGTCATTGTCCACATAAATGGTCTGGTTCACATTCCTGTATGCCTTTCCAATCAGCACATATAACAGCCCTTCCTCATACAGGTAGTCCAGAACCGGGTCCTGTTCCTTGGAATACAATACAATAAAGCCTTCCGCCAGGCCGGTCCTTGCCATATTCTTTATGACCTTTAGTATCTCATCCTCGTTCTGGCCTGTAACCACTGTATTGATATATTGTTTCTGATTACAGTACTGGCTGATGCCGCGGATGACTTCCAGATAAAACGCATTCTGGTACGCCTCCCACTGGGATGGCGGCAAAATAATCCCGACGGTCCTGGAATTCTGGGTAGCCAGGCTGCTGGCCTGGAAATTCGGCTCATACCCCAGTTTTGCCATGGCCTGGCGTACCTTCTCCTTGGTCTGGCGGCTGATGGACGGATGGTCCTTGCAGGTCCGGCTCACGGTGGACGGGGATACTCCGGCAAGGGCGGCAACATCTTTAATCGTAACAGGCATAAGACGCCTCCTTAAATGTTCAGATTCATATGAGGATTATCTTCCTCTGGTTCCATTGTAATGTTTAATGCAATTTTTGTCAAACTTTTTTGCATTAATTGCGCTGTATCCGCCTTTTGTTTGCGCTGTCCGTTGCCAGGATTTTGCACAATATCATGGTCCTTTTTTTGTGCAAAACGTAGAAAGCATAGGGTATTCACAAGAAAGGCTTGCATTGTGTGCGTAAACAGGATATATTTAACGCAAGCGGTTGCGCAAATCAATGCAACATTTTTTTCAGGAGGTCAGGTTACATATGAACAGGAAAAACGATGGCTGTACCGGCATCAGGATTTTGTCCCCTTTAACAGGGACAGCAGTAGCATTAGGGGAAGTACCGGATCCGGTATTTTCCCAGAAGATTATTGGGGATGGCGTTGCCATCATCCCACGGGACGGGAAACTGGTAAGCCCGATTGACGGTGAGGTTGTGTCCGTGGCAGAGACCCTTCATGCATACGGGCTGCGCTCCAAGGACGGCATTGAGGTCATGGTGCACTTCGGCCTGGAGACCGTGGCATTAAAAGGGGAATTTTTTACATGCCATGTAAAACAGGGAGATAAGGTAAAGGCAGGGGACCTGCTGGCAGAAGCCGACATTCAGATGCTGGAAGAAAAACAGGTGAACCTCATCACTCCCGTACTCATCTGCGGCGGCATGGAAAACCGCACCATGAACACATTTTCCGGCCCTGTATCCGCGGGAAGCGATACCGTAATCACGCTGTTTGATGCGTGTCCCCCGGATGACGCGGCCCACAGCCCGTCCGGCCACGGGCCTGTCTTAAAGGCTGACGCCGTAAGCGGCTCCGGCCAGGCAGCCCCTGAACCCAAAAAGAAAAAATCCAAATTCCCCATTAACTTTGATTTCCTCCAGAAGCTGGGCAAGGTGCTGATGACCGTAATCGCAGTCATGCCGGCTGCCGGACTGATGATCAGCGTGGGAAAACTGGTGCAGATGGCTGGCGGCGACATGAATTTTGTCCTTACCCTGGGCAGGACCATGGAAACCATTGGGTGGGCCGTCATCAATAACCTGCATATCCTCTTTGCCGTGGCCATCGGCGGTTCCTGGGCAAAGGAACGTGCCGGCGGCGCATTTGCGGCCGTGATTGCATTTGTCCTTATCAATGTCATCACCGGAGCCCTGTTCGGCGTCAGCAGCGCTGACCTAAATAATCCGGAGGCCGTCACCCGCACCCTCCTTGGCCAGGAAATCCTGGTGAATGGATACTTCACCTCAGTCCTTGGCGCGCCCGCCCTGAACATGGGCGTGTTCGTGGGTATCATATCCGGTTTTGCAGGCGGGGTCATCTATAACAGATATTACAACTACAGGAAGCTGCCGGATGCATTGGCATTCTTTAATGGCAAACGTTTCGTCCCCATGGTGGTCATTGCATGGTCCGTCATCATTTCCCTGGTACTGGCCATTGTGTGGCCGGTGGTGCAGACCGGAATCAACTCCTTTGGCGTGTGGATTGCCAATTCCTCAGCCACATCCCCCATACTGGCGCCCTTTATCTACGGAACCCTGGAACGTCTCCTTCTGCCCTTTGGCCTTCATCATATGCTGACCATACCGATGAACTACACATCCTTTGGAGGAACTTACACCATCCTTACCGGGGTCAACGCAGGCTCTCAGGTATTTGGCCAGGATCCCCTGTGGCTTGCATGGGCCACGGACCTGATCAACCTGCAGAATGCCGGGGATATCACCGGATACCAGAACCTGCTCACCGCCATAACCCCTGCCCGCTTTAAGGTAGGACAGATGATAGGCGCAACCGGCCTTCTCCTTGGTATTGCACTGGCCATGTACCGCCGTGTGGATGCGGATAAACGCAGCAGCTACCGCTCCATGTTCATCTCCACCGTACTGGCCGTATTCCTGACCGGTGTGACGGAACCCTTAGAATTCATGTTCATGTTCTGCGCACTGCCATTGTACCTGGTATATGCGGTGCTTCAGGGATGTGCGTTTGCCATGGCCGGCATCATCCATCTGCGCCTGCATTCCTTTGGCAACCTGGAGTTCCTGACCCGTATCCCCATGTCCCTGAAGGCAGGGCTGGGAGGCGATATCGTTAACTTCATCATCTGTGTGGCGGTTTTCTTTGCCGTGGGATATGCCATTGCGTATTTCATGATTGGCCGGTTCCATTTTGCCACCCCGGGACGTCTGGGCAACTACACGGATGACAGCGGGGCCGGGAACGGCCAGGATGGGCCTGAAAAGCAGATTTCCGGCAATCGTCAGGCTGAGCGCATCATCACGCTGTTGGGCGGCAGGGATAATATCCTGCTGGTGGACGCATGCATGACCCGGCTGCGCGTTACGGTAAAGGATATCACAAAGGTGGCTGAACTGGCTGACTGGAAGGCGGAAGGGGCCATGGGCCTGATTAAGAAAGACCAGGGCATCCAGGCAGTATACGGCCCGAAGGCAGATGTGCTGAAGTCCGATATTAATGATATACTGTAAAGCAGGGCGGGAACGGAACATCCAGCAGCCCACAGGAAGGAGTACCATGAAACTGATGACATTAAACACCCACAGCCTTGAGGAAGAGGACTACGAGGCCAAGCTCCACGCCTTTGCCGAAGGCGTCTGCCGGGCTGAGCCGGATATCATAGCGCTTCAGGAAGTCAATCAGACCCAGACCGCTGCCCCGGTGGACAAAAAGGATCTGGAACTATATGGATATGTGCCATGTGCTCCCTGTACTCCACATCCCCCATATGTCCCATGTGCATCCGCCTCCCCATGCAGCAGCCATCCCTCCCCCATCCCCCGCATGGATAACCATGCATACCGCGCGGTGAGGATCTGCGCGGAGCATGGCAGGCCCTACCACTGGACCTGGATTGGGGCTAAGACCGGATACGGTAAATACGATGAGGGCCTGGCCATCTTAAGCCGGATTCCCATTGCGGAAACAAAGCAGTTTTATATCACAGCCTCACAGGACTATGCCAACTGGAAGACACGCAGGATTCTAGGGATAGGGATTGCCACGGAACATGGCATGGAATATTTTTACAGCGTCCATATGGGATGGTGGAAGGATGAAGACGAACCTTTTGAAGGACAGTGGGAACGGATTAGAAAGCAGCTGGGGGGCGGGGCGTGTTTGGAAACATACCCTGGCCCTGTGTGGCTCATGGGCGATTTCAATTCCCCGGCCCATGTCCGGGGCGAGGGCAGGGACCTGATACGCGGCTTCGGATGGCTGGACAGCTACGAACTGGCCCGCAGCAAAGACAGCGGGATTACGGTGGGCCATGCCATTGACGGCTGGAGGGAACAGGAGGATGTTTCCGGTATGCGGATTGATTATATCTGGACCAGCCGCAAGGTCCCGGTCCGGTCCTCCCGCGTCATATTTAACGGCTCCTGTGAGCCGATTGTGTCGGACCACTATGGAATCATCGTGGAATATGAACCAGGGCATCATTGCCCATGAAAAGGAGTATATAGAAAATGAAACGAGAAAGCGGAATCTTACTGTCCATTTCCAGCCTGCCTTCCAGATATGGAATCGGCTGTTTCTCAAAGGAAGCCTACGAATTCGTGGACCAGCTGAAACAGGCCGGCCAGTCCTGCTGGCAAATCCTTCCCCTGGGTCCAACAAGCTATGGCGATTCCCCCTACCAGTCCTTTTCCACCTTTGCCGGGAATCCGTATTTCATCAGCCTGGAGGATTTGATTGAGGAAGGGGTGCTGACCAGAAAGGAATGTGACAGCGCTGACTTTGGGACGCATCCCGGGGCCGTGGACTATGCAAAGATATATAAGGAACGTTTTCCCCTCCTGCGCCTTGCCTATGAGCGCAGCAACATCAGCCAGGATGAGGAATTTAAACAGTTTTCAGCCGATAATAAGTGGTGGCTTGAAGACTACGCCCTGTTCATGGCCGTAAAATCCAGATTTGACGGAAAACCCTGGACACAGTGGGCAGAGGATATCCGCCTGCGCTGGCAGAATGCCCTGGACTACTACCGGAGGGAACTGTATTATGACATTGAGTTCCATGAATATCTCCAGTTTAAATTCATCCGGCAATGGAATAAGCTAAAATCCTATGCCAACCATAACGGCATCCGCATTGTAGGCGACATCCCCATCTATGTGGCCATGGACAGCGCCGATGCCTGGGCGCATCCTGAACTGTTTGAACTGGACCGGGACAATGTCCCCACTGCTGTTGCCGGCTGTCCGCCGGACGGCTTCTCCTCCACGGGCCAGCTCTGGGGCAATCCGCTGTACCGCTGGGGCTATCACAGGCAGACCGGATACCAGTGGTGGATCAGCCGCCTGTCCTACTGCTATCGGCTGTATGATGTGGTGAGGATTGACCATTTCCGTGGATTTGACGAATACTACTCCATCCCGGCAGGCTCTGACACAGCCGTCGGGGGCCACTGGGAACAGGGGCCTGGCATCGGATTCTTCCATGCAGTAAAACAGGCCCTGGGCGAAAAGGAAATCATTGCCGAGGACCTTGGATATGTGACGGACTCTGTCCGCCAGCTGGTTAAGGACTGTTCCTTCCCTGGCATGAAGGTGCTGGAATTTGCCTTTGACTCCAGGGATTCAGGCTGCGCCAGCGATTATCTGCCCCACAACTATCCTGAAAACTGCGTGGCCTACACAGGCACCCATGACAATGAAACCATCACGGGGTGGTTTAACTCCATCACGCCCGCGGAGCAAACGCTTGCCAGGGACTATCTGTGCGATTCCCATACGCCGGAAAACAGATTATATCTGTCCTTCATCAGCCTGATCATGCGCAGCCAGGCCCGGCTCTGCATCATCCCCCTTCAGGACTACATGGGACTGGACAATGACTGCCGCGTCAACACCCCCTCCACGGTGGGCGAAAACTGGAAATGGAGGCTCCTTCCCGGCCAGGTCACAAAGGAACTGCTTCAGACCATCGGGGCTGTCACGCTGCGGTACGGGCGGTGGAACTGGTAAGGACATGGGATGGATATCCCCCATCCTTTATAATCCCCGCCATATCAGACGCGGATTTCCGTTCCTGTCAGCTTCTCATAATACCTTGCAATGGCGCTGTGGTCGCTTTCCCCCAGCCCGTCCGCGTGCAGGTTCTGCATCATCTCCATCACCTGGGAGGTAAGGGGCAGCGGGGCGCCCACACCGTGGCCGGTTTCCAGGGCATTGCCCAGGTCCTTGATGTGAAGGTCAATCTTAAATCCAGGCCTGAAATTACCGTCTGTAATCATAGGAACCTTGGCATTCATGACCGTGGAACCGGCCAGCCCGCCTTTGATGGCCTCAAATACCTTAAGGGGGTCCACACCGGCCCTGGTGCTCAGCATGAAGGCTTCCGATACAGCCGCAATATTAAGGGCCACGATTACCTGGTTCGCCAGCTTCGTGGTGTTCCCTGCGCCGATATCCCCGCAGTGGACCGCGCTGGCGCCCATGGTCATGAGCACGTCATAGACCTGGTCAAATACATCTTTATCACCGCCCGCCATGATGGACAGGGTTCCGTCCACTGCCTTTGGCTCCCCTCCCGACACCGGAGCATCAATCATCTTTACGCCCTTTTTTTCACATTCCCGGCATATTTCCTGAGAAGCCAGGGGCGCGATGGAACTCATGTCTACCAGGATGGTTCCCGGGGCAGCGCCTTCCAGAACCCCCTCTGCTCCCAGGACCACACTTTTTACATGCGGTGAATTGGGCAGCATGGTGATGACAAGGCCGCACCGGGCGGCTGCATCCTTTGAGGAGACAGCCGCTTTGGCGCCGTCCTTTACCACCTGATCCATATTGGATTCCACCACGTCGTATACAATCACTTCATGTCCAGCCTTTAACAGATTCCTAACCATGGGCTTTCCCATGATTCCCAAACCGATAAATCCTATTTTCATCGTCCTTTGCTCCTCTCTCTTTACCTAACCGCTTATATATCCGCCGTCTTTGGCCGCCCATATGTCCGCCGTCTCTGGCCGCACGCACGTCCGCTGTCCCCGCACGCACATCCGCTGTCCCAGGCCGCACGCACATCCGCCGTCTTTGGCCGCGCACACGTCCGCTGTCCCCGCACGCCTATATGCCCGCCATCTCCCTGACTGCCTCTGCAATGGCTGACTTTGTCAGCCCATGGTATTCCAGTACCTCCTGGTAATTGTGTCCGCTGCACCCGAAGGTATCCTGAATCCCCACCATTTTCATGGGTTTTGGCTCCCTGCAGAGGACTTCTGCCAGTGCGCTTCCAAGACCGCCCCTTACATTGTGTTCCTCCGCCGTCACCACAGCCCTGCAGCCGTCTGCCATACGCCTCACGGCCTCCAGGTCCATAGGCTTGATGGTGGACACGTTGATGACCCTGACGGAAACAGCGCCTTCCAGTTCCTTTGCCGCCTCCATGGCCAGCCGGGCCATGTATCCTGTGGCAAACAGGGCCACATCCGTTCCTTCCTTTAATACGGTTGGAACACCGATGGTGAATTTCTCCCCTTCTTTTGTCACATTGGGATAGTCATTCCGGTTCAGGCGCAGATAGCAGGGGCCGTCCATGGCTGCCATGGCCTTTACCGCTTCCACTGTCTCATTGGCGTCAGCCGGGCAGATGACCGTCATGTTGGGCACTGCACGGAATACTGCCAGGTCCTCCACACACTGGTGGGTTGCGCCGTCCCCAAAGTCCGACAGGCCGGATGAGGAACCGCAGATCTTCACGTTCAGTTTCCCGATTGCAATGGTCTGGCGTATCTGGTCATAGGCGCGGCCTCCTGCAAACACTGCAAACGAATTGGTAAACGGGATTTTCCCTGTCTGTGCCAGTCCTGCCGCCACACTGGTCATGTTGGCCTCTGCAATCCCCATCTCAAAGTGTCTCTGGGGAAATTCCGCCTCAAACAGCTTTCCCATGGTGGATGCGCCCAGGTCCGCGTCCAGCACCACAATCCGCTCATCCTGCCTTCCCAGCTCCACTAATGTATTGCCATATGCAACTCTCTGATTTGTATAGCCCATGCCTATGCCTCCTGTTCCTGTACGGTTAATTCCAAAAGCGCCTGTCTGTAGGTTTCCTCGGTCAGCATCCCGTTGTGGTATCCCACCACGTTTTCCGCAAAGCTGACGCCCTTTCCCTTGACCGTGTTGGCTATGATGGCCGTTGGAACACCCTTCACGGTTTCCGCCTCGTCCAAGGCACTGAGGATTTCCCTCATGTCATGTCCGTTGATTTCAATCACATGCCAGCCAAAACTTAAAAACTTGGCCATGATATCCCCTGTGTCAAACCGTTCCTTGGTCCTTCCGTTGGCCTGCAGCCGGTTCCTGTCCACAATGGCCACCAGGTTATCGGCCTTAAAGGCGCTGGCCGCCATGGCCGCCTCCCATATCTGGCCTTCGGCAATCTCCCCGTCCCCAACCAGCACATATGTCCTGCTGTCCAGACGGTCCAGCCTAAGCCCCAGGGCCATGCCCAGGCCAATGGAAAGCCCCTGTCCCAGGGAGCCGGTTCCCGCCTCAATGCCCGGGGTTTTCTGTACATCCGGATGCCCCTGCAGGTAGGAGCCGATTTCCTTGGTATGCTTTAAATCCTCCACAGGAAAGTATCCGCTCTCCGCCAATGCCGCATACTGGAGGATCCCCACATGTCCCTTGCTCAGCAGGAACCGGTCCCTTTCCCTCCATTCCGGATGTTTTGGGTCGTGTCTCATTTTATGGAAATACAGCGCAGCCACAATATCTGCCGAGGAGTTGGAACCCCCGATGTGGCCGGCCACTCCCACGCCAATGCTGATGACCACGTCCCTTCTCAGCTTCTGCGCCTTGTCCTCTAATTCCTTAATCAGTTTTTCATCATATCCCATCACAGATTCCTCCTAATCCACCATGACCACTTTTATCAGGCTGCCAGGGTCCTTTGCCAGTTTTTCAAAATATGCAGGCGTTTCCTCCATGCTTACCTCCCTGCTTATGAGCGGGGCCACATGGATCCTGCCCTGGTTCACAAGGCCTACCACGGTTTTAAACTCTTCATAGCCGTACAGGAACGAGCCCTGGATGGACAGCTCCCTTGTAACGATTTCCTGCATGTCCACATCCACAAATGGCTTATTGTTGCCAATCCAGATGGCCCGGCCCCCAAACCGCAGGGCTGCCATGGCCTGCTGCACCGTGGGGGCGGCGCCCACCGCTTCAATGGCCACATCCACTCCCTTTCCACCGGTCTGTGCCAGGATCTGTGCCTTCCAGCCGCTGTTTCCCGGGTTGACGGCCACATCCGCCCCCATCTCCCTGGCAATCCCAAGACGGTAATCACTTAAATCAGACAGGATGATCTTGGCAGCGCCTTTCATTTTCACACATGCCAGGGCCAGCAGCCCGATGGTCCCCGCCCCCACGATAAGGACCGTCCTGCCCGTCAGATCCCCGGCGTGTTCCACGCCCCGGTAACTCACTGCCAGGGGTTCCATCAGGGTGCCTATTGAATAAGGAATCTGGTCCGCTACCCGGAAACAGCACTTTGCAGGAACACAGATATACTCTGCAAATGCCCCATCCACATCCAGCACACCAAACGCCCTCTTATTCAGGCAGAGATGGACGTCGCCCTTCCTGCACATTTCACAGCGGCCGCAGAAATCCACGGGATATACGGCAACCCGGTCCCCTTTCTTCCACTGGTCCACTCCCTGGCCCAGCTCCGCCACCTCTCCGGCAAATTCATGGCCCATTATCATGGGCGGCAGCCTTCTGCCCGTGATGCCCAAATAACCGTGTACATCACTTCCGCAGATCCCGCATGCCCTGACCCTTAATTTTACCTCTCCCGGCCCCGGACTCAC
>OMGG01001031.1_pt1 | contig 11131 bp, 10 predicted proteins | sample 1645891 | NCBI WGS metagenome assembly OMGG01 (sample SAMN05578587, study PRJEB25193) | human gut metagenome | biome: Human Microbiome; feature: human-associated habitat; material: feces | host: Homo sapiens | place: USA:Birmingham
TGCGCACGGAATCTGTCCGCGCTCAGGCCCGTGAACAGTTTACCGGTGCGGTGGACCGGATATTTGACACGGCGGAGAGTGTCTGCATTGCCTCTGTTGCACGCACGGTTCTGCGCGCCGTCCGTGACTCGGTGGTCTCTGTTGCCCGCGCGGTATGGAACTGGATTTTCTTCTGAACCCGGTGGTGATGTACCAGGCTGTTGTTACAGATTTTTAACCCCATGAAAACACTATGCAAACGCAGCCATACCCGGGGTGTCCCCTTGCGTTGTGTTCCTCAAGTTAATAGAATACATCGATCGTTACTATTATATTGATCGTTATAAACGATCGTTTGTAGTAAATGACCTCCTCCGTGGTTGTCATGAAAATGCGTCTCAGGAAGGTTAAATAATGCACGAAAAGAACATCGCCCTGCTTTGTGATGAAGCCGACCGACTTTTGCAACTGAACATTAATCTGCTCCGGCAAATGGTTGAGGAGCCAGATGTGTTATCTGACAGTAAGAACGAAAACAGACTGCTTTTTGATAAACAGAAAGCACTGAAAAGAATTGAGGAGCTGGAGGGCGAACAAATCAAAACCGCCCGCAGGGAGATGGTGCTGGCTGTTGTCGGCACGATGAAAGCAGGCAAATCAACCACCATCAACGCCATTGTGGGGCAGGAAATTCTGCCTAACCGTAACCGCCCCATGACCTCTGTACCGACGCTCATCCGCCACGTTCCCGGAAAAACTGAGCCGGTTCTCCATCTGGAACATATTCAGCCTGTCCGCAATTTATTAATCACACTGCAGGAAAAACTCGCCACCCCGGCAGGACAGCAGGTCGCACAGACCCTGCAGCAAACCGGGGATACCCGCGAACTGCTGGATATTCTGACGGATGATGGCTGGCTCAAAAATGAATACCACGGGGAGGAGGAAATCTTTACCGGACTGGCATCGTTAAACGATCTGGTTCGTCTTGCTGCGGCAATGGAGACTGAATTTCCTTTTGATGAATACGCAGAAGTGCAGAAACTGCCGGTGATCGACGTGGAATTCAGCCATCTGGTGGGGATGGATGCATGCCAGGGAACACTCACACTGCTGGATACCCCCGGCCCTAATGAGGCCGGACAACCGCAGATGGAAGTGATGATGCGGGATCAACTGCAGAAAGCCTCTGCGGTTCTGGCTGTGATGGATTACACCCAGATGAACTCAAAAGCGGATGAAGACGTCCGTAAAGAGCTTAATGCCATTGCTGACGTATCAGCCGGCCGCCTGTTTGTACTGGTCAATAAATTTGATGAGAAAGACCGCAATGGCGATGGGGCAGATGCCGTACGCCAGAAAGTTCCGGCAATGCTGAACAGCGATGTGCTGCCCGCCTCCCGCGTTTATCCCGGATCCTCACGCCAGGCATACCTGGCTAACCGTGCGCTTCATGAGTTACGGAAAAACGGAACCCTTCCTGTTGATGAAGCCTGGGTCGATGATTTTGTCAGGGAAGCCTTCGGTCGCATGAAAAAAGATTACGTCTGTAAAGACAGCGAACTGGCAACTGAAGGGGCGACAGACCTGTGGGAATGCTCACTTATCGATCAACTGATAACGGAAGTCATACTGAGTTCACACTCCAGAGCTGCGGCACTGGCGGTTGATTCTGCCGCCGCAAAACTGATGCAGAATGCAGAAAATATCAGTGAATACCTGTCGTTACGCCATCAGGGGCTGATGCAAAGTATTCAGTCACTGCAGGCGCATATCACCAGCCTGCTTGAGGATATCCGGGAAATAGCAGACTGTCAGGAGCAGGTGACCGCTGATGTCAGAATGGCCATGGAGGAGATCGATGCCAGAACCCGGGAATTACTGACGGGGGTCTACACCTCACTGGAAGAGGAGCTGAATGACTATTTCAGAAGCGGTAAACGCAAAGAACAGCAAATGCTGGAGGAAGAAAATTCAGCGCAGCCCCGGGAGAGAAACGCATTCGCTTTCTTTCACGATATTTTCGGAACCGGAAATCAGCATGACAGGATGCGGGACTTTGATCCCGACAGCCCCGAAATAAAATTCAGTGATCGCAGGGAAGCCCTTGAACTGATGACGCAAATCGAATCGACCGTGACCAGCCTGCACCGTGAGGCTGAAGCACAGTTCCGGCCTGAGCTGGAGAAAATCGTCAGCGGGATTGAAACAGGTTTTCGTGGCACGGCCCTGTACGCCACAGAAAACATTGCCGGTCGCATCAATGCCCGCCTGGAGGATGAGGGCTTTACCGTAAAAATCAGTTTTCCGGCAGTCAGTCAGTTACAGACCCGGCTCCCCGGACGTGCGGGCGCACTGCTTACGACGCTTCTTCACCATATATCGACAATCAACAGGTTTGACAATCTGATGACTCAGCCGTTGTTGTCAGATGGGCCCCTGACAGTGCTGATGGATCATTATCTTGATACTGATGATCTGGCTGACGGGCTAGCAGACCTTGAGCGAATGCTGATGATCCTTGACGGGAAGCCTGTTCCCGACAACCGCGCTGACGTTACCCGTCGGCTGGGAGACCATATTCATGAAAACCGGCACAGCAACCACTATGAGGATGAGATGTTTGTGATTAAGTATTTTCAGAAGGGAACTGCACAAATCGTATTCAAGCGACCTGAGCTGATTGATAAGCTGAACAACATCATCGCCCGACACCAATCCGGGAGCACTGCCAGCGAGATGAGAGGTGAGTGAGTTGTCTGAAGCTATTTCAGGTGAGCCAGTGCAAGCCGGACGGCAATGGCATACTGGATGGCATACCGAAAAAACAAGCATATAAAAGGCCATGCTAATCAACAGCATGGCCTCGAATAGTGGCGGAACGGACGGGACTCGAACCCGCGACCCCCTGCGTGACAGGCAGGTATTCTAACCGACTGAACTACCGCTCCGCGTTGTGTTCCGTTGGGAACGAGGCGAATATTACGGATTGCCTCACCCTTCGTCAACGGTTTTTCTCATCTTTTGAATCGTTTGCTGCAAAAATCGCCCAAGTCGCTATTTTTAGCGCCTTTTACAGGTATTTATGCCCGCCAGAGGCAGCTTCCGCCCTTCTTCTGCACCAGATCGAGACGGGCTTCATGTGCTGCAAGCTCTTCATCTGTCGCAAAAACAACGCGTAACTTACTTGCCTGACGCACAATGCGCTGAATTGTTGTTTCACCTTGTTGCTGTTGTGTCTCTCCTTCCATCGCAAAAGCCATCGACGTTTGACCACCGGTCATCGCCAGATAAACTTCCGCAAGGATCTGGGCATCGAGTAATGCCCCATGCAGCGTTCGTTTACTGTTATCTATTTCGTAGCGGGCACATAACGCATCGAGGCTGTTGCGTTTACCGGGAAACATTTTCCTCGCCACCGCAAGGCTATCGGTGACCTTACAGAAGGTATTGGTCTTCGGAATATCGCGCTTAAGCAACGAAAACTCGTAGTCCATAAAGCCGATATCAAACGCTGCGTTATGGATCACCAACTCCGCGCCGCGGATATAATCCATGAACTCATCGGCTACCTCGGTAAACGTGGGCTTATCGAGCAAAAATTCATCGGCAATACCATGTACGCCAAAGGCTTCCGGATCCACCAGCCGATCGGGTTTGAGATAAACATGGAAGTTATTGCCCGTCAGGCGACGGTTCACCACTTCAACGGCACCAATCTCAATGATCTTGTGGCCTTCATAGTGCGCACCAATCTGGTTCATACCGGTGGTTTCGGTATCGAGAACGATCTGGCGTGTAATTGCAGTGCTCATAGCGGTCATTTATGTCAGACTTGTCGTTTTACAGTTCGATTCAATTACAGGAAGTCTACCAGAGATGCTTAAACAGGTAGAAATTTTCACCGATGGTTCGTGTCTGGGTAATCCAGGACCTGGGGGTTACGGCGCTATTTTACGCTATCGCGGACGCGAGAAAACCTTTAGCGCTGGCTACACCCGCACCACCAACAACCGTATGGAGTTGATGGCCGCTATTGTCGCGCTGGAGGCGTTAAAAGAACATTGCGAAGTCATTTTGAGTACCGACAGCCAGTATGTCCGCCAGGGTATCACCAAGTGGATCCATAACTGGAAAAAACGTGGCTGGAAAACAGCAGACAAAAAACCAGTAAAAAATGTCGATCTCTGGCAACGTCTTGATGCTGCTCTGGGGCAGCATCAAATCAAATGGGAATGGGTTAAAGGCCATGCCGGACACCCGGAAAACGAACGCTGTGATGAACTGGCTCGTGCTGCGGCAATGAATCCCACACTGGAAGATACAGGCTATCAAGTCGAAGTTTAAGCCTGTGGTTTACGACATTGCCGGGTGGCACCAACCGCCTGGCGAATTCGCGGTTTATTCTTGCTCTGTTTCATCGGATTTAGCGTTAAAGGAATAGTCCGTTTCCGGGCAACAATAAGTTGTAAGCAACCAAGCGCAGGAATATGCGCATTCAATAGTTTTCCTCCGTGTTTGTTCCACGGAAGAACGTGGAAACGGCTGGCGTGTAGCACTTCAAAATTCAACAAAGAGAGCCAGTCCAGCTGCCGCATCAGAGTGAACATCCGGCTGTTATAGGGCGATGTTTTGCGCAATACCGGCACAAGTTTGCGTAATCCCATTAAACTGATGGGATTGAAGCCACTAATCACCAGCCAGCCATCATCAATCAGTACCCGATCGGCTTCACGCAATAAACGATGCGGATCAGTGCACCACGGCAATGTATGTGCCAGTAGACAAACATCAACGGATTTATCGGCAAAAGGAAGATGAAGTGGATCCGCCTGCACCTGGACGGGCATTCCTTGCGCAGAAACATTCACTTGATGAGAAACCGCGCACGCTTCGCAATTGATTTCTGCGCTTAAATTGCCAATCTTAAGCAGATGAAAACCATACATTTTAGTGAACCACGGGTTGAGCTGACGCTCCAGCGCCTTGCGATAAAGCTCTCCCCAGGGCAAATCGCCCCAGCAATCAGGAGCCACGACAGTTTGAGGGACTCTTGCCGGTTTCATCACAACCTTCCGTTTCACACTGAGAGGTAATCTATGAATCTTAACAGTATTCCCGCCTTTGATGACAATTACATCTGGGTTTTGAATGATGAAGCAGGTCGCTGCCTGATTGTCGATCCCGGAGACGCAGAGCCAGTATTAAACGCTATTGCCGCCAATAACTGGCAACCGGAGGCCATATTTCTCACCCACCATCACCACGATCACGTTGGCGGCGTAAAAGAACTGGTGAAAAAGTTTCCGCAAATTGTGGTGTATGGTCCACAAGAGACACAAGATAAGGGAACAACACAGGTAGTCAAAGATAGCGAAACTGCCTTCGTTTTGGGGCATGAATTTAGTGTAATTGCCACACCGGGTCACACTTTAGGACATATCTGTTACTTCAGTAAACCTTATCTATTTTGCGGCGACACGCTGTTTTCTGGTGGGTGTGGTCGGTTGTTTGAAGGGACACCATCACAAATGTATCAATCACTTAAAAAGTTAAGTGCGTTACCTGACGATACATTGGTATGTTGTGCTCATGAATATACCTTATCAAATATGAAGTTTGCTTTGAGTATTCTTCCGCACGATTTGTCCATAAATGATTATTATCGTAAAGTTAAGGAGTTACGGGCAAAAAATCAAATAACACTACCCGTAATTCTGAAAAATGAGCGGCAAATTAATGTTTTTTTAAGAACGGAAGATATTGATTTAATTAATGTAATTAATGAAGAAACATTATTGCAACAACCTGAAGAACGTTTTGCATGGTTAAGGTCAAAGAAAGATAGGTTCTGATAAAACTTTCTTGTCATCGGCTCCGTTCGCCGTTATGATCGGTCGTCTTTTAAGCAACTATTGACACACACATGAAGGCAAAAGCGATATTACTCGCCTCTGTCCTGCTCGTGGGTTGCCAGAGTACCGGCAACGTTCAACAGCACGCACAGAGCCTTTCTGCAGCTGGTCAAGGGGAAGCAGCAAAGTTTACAAGTCAGGCACGATGGATGGACGATGGGACGTCTATCGCGCCAGATGGTGACTTGTGGGCTTTCATTGGCGACGAGCTAAAGATGGGAATTCCGGAAAACGACCGGATTCGCGAACAGAAACAGAAATATTTACGCAATAAGAGCTATCTCCACGATGTAACTTTACGGGCAGAGCCGTATATGTACTGGATAGCCGGGCAAGTTAAAAAACGTAACATGCCTATGGAACTGGTACTACTACCCATAGTGGAGAGCGCTTTTGATCCTCACGCAACGTCTGGCGCCAATGCCGCGGGCATCTGGCAGATCATTCCGAGCACGGGGCGCAATTATGGTTTGAAACAGACACGCAATTATGACGCGCGTCGCGATGTTGTTGCTTCAACAACTGCCGCGCTGAACATGATGCAGCGTCTGAACAAGATGTTTGACGGCGACTGGCTTCTGACCGTAGCGGCTTATAACAGCGGCGAAGGTCGGGTCATGAAGGCAATTAAAACGAACAAAGCGCGTGGGAAATCCACGGACTTCTGGTCGTTACCGTTGCCGCAGGAAACGAAGCAGTACGTGCCTAAAATGCTGGCATTGAGTGATATTCTCAAAAACAGCAAGCGTTATGGCGTACGTCTGCCAACGACCGATGAAAGCCGTGCTCTGGCGCGTGTGCACCTGAGCAGCCCGGTTGAAATGGCGAAGGTTGCAGATATGGCGGGGATTTCCGTCAGCAAGCTGAAGACATTCAACGCAGGCGTGAAAGGCTCCACGCTGGGCGCAAGTGGTCCGCAGTACGTGATGGTGCCAAAGAAGCATGCAGATCAACTGCGTGAATCTCTGGCTTCAGGCGAAATTGCTGCTGTACAGTCGACGCTGGTTGCCGACAATACGCCGCTTAACAGCCGTGTTTACACCGTACGCTCTGGCGACACGCTTTCAAGTATCGCTTCACGTCTCGGCGTAAGCACCAAAGATTTGCAGCAGTGGAACAAACTGCGCGGATCTAAGCTGAAGCCAGGCCAAAGTTTGACGATTGGTGCAGGCAGTAGCGCACAGCGACTGGCAAACAACAGCGATAGCATTACGTATCGTGTGCGCAAAGGCGATTCGCTTTCAAGCATTGCTAAACGCCACGGCGTGAACATCAAAGATGTAATGCGCTGGAACAGCGACACTGCGAATCTGCAACCAGGCGATAAGCTGACGTTGTTTGTGAAAAACAACAACATGCCAGATTCCTGACAAACCAGATAATAAAAAAGGCACCGATTCCCCCGGTGCCTTTTTTATTTATGCCGCTTTATGTGCTTCTAGCATGATGATATCACTGGTGAAAGAGCCATCATTCTGCAAGGCAAAATACGTTTTCACCTCTGTCGATGCGCTCTGTTGGTAAATGCGAATAGCGTCTACTAACGCTTCTGGCGTACGCATTCTCGCTACCCATGAAGAAAATTCCAGCGGTAACTTATCTGTAATTAAATTATCAACTATCAGATTGGCTTCACTGATTAACGTCAACCACTCACCGCTGGCGTAGTTCCGTGTGTGAGATATATCGCGTAATGCTTCTACCGTCTGTAACCAGATGTCGCGCACTGGGTGGCCCGGAGACATTACGTCCATCACAATCAGCTTACCGCCAAGTTTCAATATCCGGTTCACTTCACGCAGTGCTGCACCAACATCATGCCAGTGATGGGCAGAATAACGGCTGATAACAATATCAAATGCGTTATCGGCAAATGGCAGGCTTTCGACATAACCCTGGCGGGTGGTGATATTTTTCAGTTGCCGGGCTTCGGCAGCTTGTGCCACGACATCCAGCATATGGGCAGATAAGTCATACGCCACCACCGTGCTCACGTTTTGCGCAGCGACAAAGCTGGCATGCCCTGCTCCGCAGCCCATATCAAGTACACTTGCATCAGGATAATCAGCCAGACGCACCGCCAGGCGCTGTAAATCTCGTCCGGATGCATGTACGGTACTGGTCAGATATTCGCTGGCTTGAGAGCTAAACTGCTTTTCTACGTGGTCATGGTGGGATTGTGTTGTCATTGCGCTGTCCTTTTGTTATTTGAGTATAAAAGGGCAGCGCCAAACGTTGGTCTGCCCTGTGGCAGACCTGACATACCTTATTTATCAGGCTTGCCGGGACTGAATTCAACGAGTAGCGGATTGTGATCGGAAGCGCGCGTAACCAGTACAGAAGCTTCGCTGACGTTCAGACCACGGTAGAAAACAAAATCGAGCGGGCGGCCAAACGCCCGACGGCGCTGATCATCAGTAAAACGCACCTGGCGCAGCGACATTTCCCGCGCAAAGCGATATAACGCGTTCATCCTTCTACGGCTCCAGGCATTGAAATCTCCCGCCATAATGACCGGGCCGCGGTGGTGAGCTATCTGATCGCCAATAGGAAGTAACTGCTTACTATAGACATCCACGCCCAGACTGAAATTGACGGCGTGTATATTAACCACCATCAACAGGCGAGTGTCAGGTAAGGGATAGACCGTCACCAGGGCCGACTTCGCCAGACGCAAAATGGGTTCTCGTTCACGTAACGGGCAGCAATACACTGGATGCGCCGCCGAAAGGGTCATTACGCCAGAAGGATGTTGTGGCAGTACGAAAGCGGGTACCTGATCGGCGGCAAGATAGTTAGCGGTCGCAAACTGTACTAACTCTGGCGTTGTCTGCGCTTCCTGCAATAACACCAGATGTGCATCTTTGCCGTAGTTCTTTAATACCGACAACCATTCAGCGCGTTGCTGTTTGTATATGTTCCACACCAGGATCCGAATACGCTCTTCGGTACTTAACGGTTCTCCAGGTGGTAATGCCTGGCCGATGCTCGCAAAAGACCCCGGCGGTAAGATCCTTTCCGCAGGTTGTCCGGCAACATAGCGCATGGCATAGGTGTTTTTTCGCACTTTTGACTTTGAAACCTCTATCACGTCAACCCTTCCGCACTCGGGAGGGTTCTACTGTTATAGGGATTTTAGCTCACTCTTTCAACGAGCAATTGTATATTGTTATGTAAGCAAGTGCTTACACCGGTCAGGATTTTGCTCATTATTGAGAACATTAAATCGGATGGCATATCTCGCATCCTGATGGTTTAATGACAAATAAATTCAAAATATCTCTTCTATTTTGCAACAGGAGCAAAAATGAAAGCCACGTCGGAAGAACTCGCCATTTTTGTTTCAGTCGTCGAAAGCGGCAGCTTTAGCCGGGCAGCGGAACAATTAGGGCAAGCAAACTCAGCGGTAAGCCGGGCGGTGAAAAAGCTGGAGATGAAACTTGGCGTTAGCCTGCTTAATCGGACCACGCGGCAACTTAGCCTGACGGAAGAAGGCGAGCGTTATTTTCGTCGCGTACAGTCAATTTTGCAGGAGATGGCAGCGGCAGAATCAGAAATTATGGAGACGCGTAATACACCGCGTGGACTGTTACGGATCGATGCCGCAACTCCAGTGGTGCTGCACTTTCTGATGCCGTTGATTAAGCCTTTTCGTGAACGCTATCCGGAAGTCACTTTATCGCTAGTCTCCTCCGAAACGATTATTAATTTGATCGAAAGAAAAGTGGATGTCGCGATACGCGCCGGTACGTTAACGGATTCCAGCTTACGTGCCAGGCCGTTATTTAACAGTTATCGAAAAATTATCGCCTCCCCCGATTATATTTCCTGCTACGGGAAGCCAGAAACGATCGACGATTTAAAGCAACATATTTGCCTGAGATTCACTGAACCCGCTTCCCTCAATACCTGGCCGATAGCCTGTAGCGATGGACAATTACATGAGGTGAAGTACGGTTTGTCATCCAATAGTGGGGAAACACTGAAACAGCTTTGCCTGAGTGGCAACGGGATTGCGTGTTTGTCCGACTACATGATCGACAAAGAAATCGCTCGCGGAGAATTGGTGGAGTTAATGGCAGATAAAGTGTTGCCAGTGGAAATGCCATTCAGTGCAGTCTATTACAGCGACCGTGCGGTAAGTACGCGCATCCGGGCTTTTATCGATTTCCTTAGCGAGCATGTAAAAACAGCTCCCGGAGGAGCTGTCAGAGAGGCTTAATCCCATTCAGGAGCCAGACCTTCCGGGCTAACCAGGCGGTCGTTGCAATCCAGTGCGGCGATCGCTTTTTTATCTTCGGCATCAAGCTGTAAATTTTGTGCCTTAAGATTACTCTCCAGGTTTTCACGTTTAGTAGAAGAAGGAATTACTGAGTAACCTTCCCCCATAGCCCACGCCAGAATCACTTGAGCCGGAGTCGCATTGTGTTTAGCTGCAATACGAGCAATAACCTTATCTTTCAGTGCATTGCCATACGCCAGAGTCATATAGGAAGTAATATGGATACCGTGCTGTTTAGCCCAGGCGACCACTTTACGGTTTTGCAGATAAGGAGAGAGTTCAATCTGGTTAGTAGCGATGTTTTCAGCGCCAACAGCAGCAATCGCTTTTTCCATCAATGGGATCGTGAAGTTGGAAATACCGATCTCACGCGTCAGCCCTTGTTTTTTGGCTTCCAGCAGCGCCTGCATAAACTCTTCAGCAGAGACTTCATCGCTTGGTGACGGCCAGTGGATTAGCGTCAGATCAACATAATCGGTACGCAATTTTTGCAGGCTCTCTTTCAGACTCGGGATCAATTTGTCTTTGCTGAGATTTTCAATCCAGATTTTAGTGGTGATGTAGAGTTCATGACGTGGCACGCCACTTTCTGCAATCGCCTGACCTACTGCGGCTTCGTTATCATAGATTTGTGCGGTATCAATTGCGCGATAATCAAGTTCAAGCGCCGTTTTCACAGATGAAATAACAACGTCGTCTTTCAGACGGAAAGTGCCTAAACCAAATGCAGGGATAGCCATAATATGCCTCTTTTAATGCTATTTTCGTTAACTGAGGTGATTATGGGCTTCAGACTGTTGTGGAAAAATGGCGTAAAACGCAGAGGATTTTTGCGATTTTGGCAATAATAGAAATACAAACGAAAAAAAACCTCGAGCGTTAACTCGAGGCTTCTTAATAAGTGGCGGAACGGACGGGACTCGAACCCGCGACCCCCTGCGTGACAGGCAGGTAT
>OMGG01001043.1_pt1 | contig 11011 bp, 8 predicted proteins | sample 1645891 | NCBI WGS metagenome assembly OMGG01 (sample SAMN05578587, study PRJEB25193) | human gut metagenome | biome: Human Microbiome; feature: human-associated habitat; material: feces | host: Homo sapiens | place: USA:Birmingham
TGATCTTGATGATGTCCAATGATATTGGAATTGATTTAGGGACAGCCAGCATCCTTGTATATATTAAGGGCAAGGGTGTCGTATTAAAGGAACCGTCCGTTGTGGCCATTGACCGTGACACCAACAAGATCATGGCAATCGGCGAAGAGGCACGTCTCATGATTGGACGTACCCCGGGCAACATTGTTGCCGTGCGTCCTCTGCGCCAGGGCGTTATTTCAGATTATACCATTACAGAGAAAATGTTAAAATACTTCATCAGCAAGGCAGTGGGCAAGAAGACGCTGCGCAAGCCAAGGATCAGTGTCTGCATCCCCAGCGGCGCCACTGAAGTTGAGAAAAAGGCAGTGGAGGATGCAACCTACCAGGCAGGCGCCCGTGAGGTTGCCATCATCGAGGAGCCGGTAGCAGCGGCCATCGGCGCAGGGATTGACATCGGCAAGGCCTGCGGCAACATGATAGTGGATATCGGAGGCGGTACGGCCGATATAGCGGTCATTTCCCTGGGGGGCCCGGTTGTGAGCACATCCATCAAGATTGCCGGAGATGACTTTGACGAGGCCCTGGTGCGCTACATGAGGAAAAAGCACAACCTTCTTATCGGTGAGCGTACTGCTGAGGAGATTAAGATTAACATCGGCGCCGCATACCGCAGGCCCGAAGTCCTTACCATGGAGGTAAGGGGACGCAACCTGGTAACCGGCCTTCCAAAGACCATTGTGGTTACCTCGGACGAGACACTGGAAGCCCTTCGCGAACCAGCCCTTCAGATAGTGGATGCGGTTCACAACGTGCTGGAGCGCACCCCGCCTGAACTGGCGGCCGATATCTTTGACAGGGGCATTGTCATGACAGGAGGCGGTTCCCTGCTCAGCGGTCTGGACGCCCTGATTGAGGAGAAGACAGGCATTACCACCATGATTGCAGAAGATCCCCTGACAGCAGTGGCAATCGGAACAGGTAAGTTCATTGAATTTGCCCACGGAATGAATATGATGATGGAAGCATCCATGGGCGGAAGCAGCAGAGAAGACTATTAAGAATCAGAACCCGGACATGCATTTCGTTCCGGGTTCTTTCGGTTGAAAATATGGCAACGATTACAGGATTCATAGAGCGGATTAAGTTCCGCAACGAGGACAACGGATACACTGTCTTAAGCGTCACGGACCAGAATGACGGCGATGAGGTCATCATGGTGGGAACCCTGGCCTATGCGGCAGAGGGCGACATGATAGAAGCCAGCGGCCATATGACAGAACATCCCGTGTACGGTGAACAGCTTCAGATAGAGAGCTACGAAATGAAAACCCCCCAGGACGAGCTGTCCATGGAACGGTATTTGGGCTCCGGTGCAATCAAAGGCATCGGGGCCGCTTTGGCTGCCAGGATCGTGCGCCACTTTAAGGCAGATACCTTCCGGGTCATGGAGGAAGAGCCGGAACGGCTCTCAGAGGTCAAGGGCATCAGCGAAAAGATGGCCATGGCCATTGCGGAGCAGGTGGAGGATAAGAAGGACATGCGCCAGGCCATGATGTTCCTTCAGAACTACGGCATAACCATGAACCTGGCAGCCAAGATATACCAGCAGTACGGACCCTCCCTCTACGGAATCATCCGTGAAAATCCCTACCGCCTGGCCGACGACATCCCCGGGGTGGGATTCAAGATGGCTGACGAGATAGCGGAGCGGGTAGGCATTTTCACGGATTCCGACTACCGCATCAAGGCCGGTATCCTGTACACCCTTCTCCAGGCCACGGGGAACGGCCACACATACCTTCCCCAGACAGAGCTGTTTGCCCAGGCATCCGAGCTTCTGAAGGTGGAGCCCTCATCCATGGAAAAGCACCTGATGGATATGCAGATTGACCGCAGGGTGGTTGTGAAGCAGGCAGAACAGGGGCCGGTCATCTATTCCTCACAGTACTACTACCTGGAACTGAACGCTGCCAGGATGCTTCATGACCTGAACATCAAGGGCGACACGCCTGAGACAGAGATAAAGGAAAACCTGAGGAAGGTCCAGGAAATCCAGGCGCAGGAGGCCCGCCAGACCCAGGACCGTCAGGCCCGGAACCGGGAAAAGCAGACTCAGGCAGATCAGAGCCGGGCAAATCAGGCTCAGGAAAAACAGGATAATGAGCTCCAGAGCCAGGATTCGATCCGTCTGGACAGCCTTCAGGAAAAGGCCGTCTACGAAGCTGTCAACAGCGGGCTTTTAGTCATCACGGGCGGACCCGGCACCGGTAAGACCACCACCATCAACACCATCATCCGGTATTTTGAGATGGAGGGCATGGAAATACTCCTTGCAGCGCCAACAGGCCGGGCCGCCAAGCGCATGACAGAAGCCACGGGCTATGAGGCCAGGACCATACACCGTATGCTGGAACTGGTGCCCTCAGGCGCACCTGGCGGGGACAGCGACAAATCAGGACTGGGCGCCTCCGGCATGCATTTTGACAGGAATGAGGAAAATCCTCTGGACGCGGACGTAATCATCATTGATGAGATGTCCATGGTGGACATAAGCCTGATGCACTCCCTGCTGCGGGCCGTCAATGTGGGCACCCGTCTGATCCTGGTCGGGGATGTGGACCAGCTTCCAAGCGTTGGTCCGGGCAACGTGCTCCGGGACATCATAGATTCCGGCTGCTTCAATGTGGTGAAGCTGACTAATATTTTCCGTCAGGCAGCCCAAAGCGATATTGTGGTCAACGCCCATAAAATCAATGCAGGAGAACGGGTGGACCTGGCAAAGCGCAGCAATGACTTCCTGTTCATCCGCCGGGATAACCCGGACGCGGTCATAAGCGCCGCCATCACGCTGATCCAGCAGAAGCTGCCGGGTTATGTCCATGCCCAGCCATTTGACATACAGGTCATGACCCCCATGCGCAAAGGCGCCCTTGGCGTGGAGCGGCTGAACCAGGTTCTCCAGAACTACCTGAACCCCCCGGACAAGTCAAAGAAGGAAAGGGAGGCAGGCGGGATCATTTACCGCGTTGGCGACAAGGTGATGCAGATAAAGAACAACTACCAGATGGAGTGGGAGGTCTGCAACCAATACGGCATACCCACGGACCGCGGCGCCGGAATCTTTAACGGGGACGTTGGGATCATCCGGGAGATTAACGAATACGCGGAACTTCTCACCGTGGAGTTTGACGAGGGCAAGAAGATAGAATACAGCTTTAAGCAGCTGGAAGAGCTGGAATTGGCTTACGCCATCACCATCCACAAATCCCAGGGAAGCGAGTACCCGGCTGTCATCATTCCCATGTACAACGGACCCAGGATGCTCATGACCCGCAACCTCATCTACACGGCCGTGACCCGGGCCCGGGCCTGCGTATGCCTGGTGGGCCAGCCGGACGCCTTTTACACCATGGCGGCCAACTGCGTTGAGCAGAAGCGGTATTCCGGGCTGAAGGTGCGGATCAGGGAGATTTATGAGCTGGAAGGCTAGGGTCTGTTTGAAAATCCATTCCCGCCATCTGTACGCCCCCATAGTACCCCGCGTCTGGATATGGACAAATTCCCCCCGGAACATATTGCCATAAATGTACATATGGGCCGGGACCGGTTCAAAAACATTGTAAATACGTTATTTTTATGGAAACCGCGGACAAAGTCAGGATACGGCTGGCAATGTCCGTGGTTTTCTTCCTGTTGACACGGGGGACCGCCCAATTTATATTGAAACTATCTTATTGGCATAACGTGGTCGTTACCGCGTGATTGAGGCGGCGCGGTATTGGGCCGCGGACCGTGACAGGAGGTCATGTATGAAGAGAAAAATTGGTTTTATCGGTGTGGGCAACATGGGAAAGGGAATCTGCCATAATGTGATCCTGGCAGGCCATGAGGTCAGTGTATTTGATGTGGACAGGGAGTGCGCAGAACGGTTCAGGGGACAGGCGCATATATGCGGTACCCTGGAAGAAGTATGTACCGGCAGTGACGTATTGTTCCTGTCGCTTCCGAACTCAGACACAGTGGAGAAAGTAATGGACACCGTGTTCTCCCTGGGGGTTAAGGGGAAACTTGTCATTGACCTGTCCACCAGCAACCCGGTTTCTACCCGGAAACTATATGGCAGGATGAAGGCCCTGGGAGGTGATTTTGTGGACTCCCCGCTGATTGCAGGCCCGCAGGATGCCTGGGACAAGACCCTTACAGCCGTGGTGGCCGGCGATAAAGAAGTGATAGGGTCATATGATGACCTGTTCCTCTCATACTGCAGATCCTATGATTACGTGGGTGATAGTGGAAATGGTCATCTTGTCAAACTGGCACAGAACTGGGCCGGTCTTTTGCAGGCGGTCCTGTATGCCCAGCTGTATCCTGTCATGAACCGTTATGGCCTGGAGTCGGAAAAGCTGTATGATATACTTAACACGGAGTTTTTTGATAACTGGTTCTTTCAGTTTTACAGCAAAAAGTATGTAAATAAGACATACAGCCTGGATTTTTCCCTTGACCTCGGTCTTAAGGATCTGATGTATATGAAAAAGCTCTGCGATGAAATCGGGGTTCCCGGATTCATGCTGGATGGGGCAATTGATCTGTGCCGCATTGCCTTAAAGGAAAAAAGGGATAAAAACGAAGTAAAGGACATGTCCAGTATAGCAGATACAATGTACAGACTAACGGAAAACTGAAGACGTGGGAGCACAAGGGCCTGGAGGAATCCAGGCCTTCTTTGTTGTCCGGACTTAATGGAAGTATATGCCATAAAACCCGAGAGCTGGTTGGTAGTATAATCATTTCAAGGGTAAATGCTTAAAATTATCATAATAATCTGCCATATACTTATCCATTATCAAAAAACAGCTGTGTTAAACTTCAATTAGAAAGGAAAATAAGAGCGTGAACAAAACAAAGAGGCAAAAATTAATTATAAAAATCTTAGCTGACTCAGACACTGCCCTCACATGCGGAAAATTGGCCAGTCTGCTGGATACCTCTGAAAATACCATCAGGAATGACCTGGACGACATAGAAAGGATGCTCAGGGAATCCGGTGCAGGTGAGGTCGGCCGCAAGCCCGGGGTAGGCATCCGCCTTGTGCTGCATAATCAGGCATTCCTTCAAATGGATGCACAGGAACTGGGAGGTGAGGATGACCGGAAATTTTATATGCTGAGGCGGATTCTCTGCACAGGGCCGGGCCATGTGCTTACAGAAACCAGGCTGTCGGAGGAGTTATTTGTAAGCAGGAGTTCCATCAGCAGGGAGCTGGACGCGATCATACCATGGCTGGGCAATTATAATCTTCAGGTTGAAAAGAGGAGGAATCACGGCATCAGCCTCAAAGGAAAGGAATTTGACAAGAGAAGGGCCATTGCAGAACTCTTTTTTGCAAAGGAGGCCCCTGCCGGATCTGACTACTCCAGACAGATACCTGACCTGAGCGGGTATCAGAAGGAAATGCTCCATACCATTATCCCGGATACGGACACTGCATCCGTCAAAAGCTTTATCCGTGCCCTTGAAAAAAAGCACGATTCCATCCAGACACACCGGGATTACGTGACATTGTTCCTGCATATTGCCCTTTCCCTGCACCGTAGTAAAAGCGGCTGCACGGTGGATTTTACGGAAACCGATGACTTTATCCTAAAGGCAGCGGCGGCCGGCGGGCACAGGGAAGAGATAGACCGGTGTTTCCAGGATAAGATGGGATACAGACCCAAAGAAAACGAAAGAGATTATATCTTTTTATATGTCATTTTCTCCGGCATATTCAGGAATGCGGGCATGGACTATATGAGGAACGGTATCCTTGAATCCACCCGGTTCGCAAGCTTTGTCCACGAGTTCCTGGAAATGGTCAACAGCGTCCTTGGAATCAATATACCCCAGGACGGGCATCTGTACGAAAGCCTCAAATACCATCTGTCCGATATGATCTGCCGGATGAAAATAGGGATGACTATCAGGAACCCGCTGCTTCGTGAGATTAAGGATAAATATCCCAGCGTGTTCGGCGCTTCCTGGGCCTTCAGCATCCTGTTTGAAAAATACTTCGGGCTTATGGTCAATGACAACGAGATTGCATATATAGCCACCTATCTTCTGACAGCCAGGGAACAGCTGAATTACTATACCGTGACAGCATGTATCGTGTGTAACTATGGCGTCAGTGTTGCACAGCTTATCTGTGAGAAATTAAAATACCGTTTTCCCAATATCCATGTGACGGATGTCCTGTCCTATGAGAAATTCCGGCAGCTCTGCCTGGACGGAGGCGGGAACTGGGAAATGGTAATATCCACAATCGGTCCGCTGGAGGAAAGGCAGCCAGTTGTCTGTGTGAGCCCCATTCTGGCAGAGGAAGATGAAAAGTCCATAGAAAAGCTGGTAAAAACAGTTTCCAGGAAACTGCATCAGAGAAAGGAGGCGGTGGACGGCAAGGCGAAAAGGCGGTTATGCGTGCCGGGGCTGGTGGCATTTGGCTGCAGTGCTGCTGACAAGATGGAGGCAATCAGGCTTGGGTCCGACATGCTTAAGAAGCTGGGATATGTGACGGACGGGTTTGTGGATTCTGTAATAAAAAGGGAAATGGCAGTATCCACCGAAGTGGGATTCGGCTTTGCCATTCCCCATGGAAGCCCGAAGGATGTGCGGCATTCAGGGATTGCAGTGGTGCGTCTGGACAAAGCGGTATTGTGGCATTCCGGGGAGGAAGTGGACACTATTTTCCTGATAGCGGCCTGTACGGATAAAAGACCGCAGGACATGGAGGAATTAAAAGGGTTTTACAAATTACTGGCAGTACTGTTAGATGAAGAGGAACCAAGGAAACGGTTCAAAAGCCTTAATAAGGCCCAGGACATATGTAATTATATCAACGGTAAGCACACTGCCGGACAATCATGACACGGGGAGTAAAATACATGAATTTATCAGAAATTTTTAACGAAAATGCAATTGCGGTGGATATTCCGGCCGACTCAAAGATGAAAGCGCTGGAATACCTGACAGATCTGCTGTACAAAGACCAGGCCATAGGGGATGAATCTGAATTCCTCAAGGACGTCCTCATAAGGGAAGGGGAAGGCCAGACCGGCATAGGGGACGGTATTGCCATACCCCATGGGAAATCGGGAACCGTCAGAAAGGATTGTATTGCATTTGGGAAACTGAAGCAGCCGGTAACATGGGAGTCAGTGGACGGGAATCCTGTTTCAGTCATTTTCCTGTTTGCAGTGAACAAGAATACAGATGCGGACAATCATCTGCGGATGATGGCAATGGTTGCCAGGTCCCTGGCAGATGAGGAAATCTGCCGCCGTATCAAGGAAGTGGCAACAAAGGAAGATGTATTTGCAGTCATCAACGAGATAACGGCAGCAATGGGAATCGCAGAAGCAAATTAATCTGCCATATCAACGAGAGGAGGGGTTATATGAAGATTGTGGGTGTAACTGCCTGTACGGCTGGAATTGCGCACACGTACCTGGTGAAAGAAAAGCTGGTAAAAGCAGCCAGGGACCTGGGACATGAGATAAAAATAGAGACCCAGGGAAGCATTGGGACAGAGTGTGAACTGACTGCCGAAGACGTGGCCGGGGCGGATGTGGTGCTCATATCCGCTGACATACTTATCTCTGGCCGGGAGCGTTTCAAGGGGAAGAAAATCGTGGAGCTGCCCATGAAAGTAGTCCTCAATTCACCAAAAGGGGTCTTGAATAAAATTGAGGAGAAGTTGAAAGGGGCAGAATAGGTGTAGCGGGGTAAAAGCAGCAGAGTAAAGGGCGCAGAGTAAAAGCAGTAGAGTAAGGGCAGCGGAGTAAGGTGGTAGAGTAAGGACAGCAGAGTAAAGGCAGCAGAGTAAAAGTAACAGAGCGAATGCAGAGGGGGATACATATGGATTGGAAAAAAATGCAGTTAAAGAGACATGCCCTGACAGGGATATCTTACATGATACCGGTGGTTGTGGCCGGAGGGCTGTGTATGGGGCTGGCAAAGGTATTTGGTGGCTGGGACATTGCGGCCGGGACATTTGCAGCCATCCTGGACCAGATTGGGGGAGCTGCCATTGGTTTTACGGTGCCGGTAATCACGGCAGGCATCGCATATTCAATCGCGGGAAGACCAGGCATTGCGCCGGGGCTTGCCATAGGAACCCTGGCTAATTCCATGGGAGCCGGTTTCCTGGGAGGACTCATAGGCGGGTTCCTGACAGGATACATAACATTGCTGATTAAGAAAAAGATAAAACTTCCCCAGGCCATGATCGGACTTATGCCGGTACTGGTCATACCACTTCTGGCCACCCTGGCATCCGGCCTTATATTCGTATGCATACTGGGCAGCTTTGTCTCCATGATAAATGGCGCCATAACCGCGTTCCTGTTAAGCATGAGTGATTCATCCGGCCTTATCCTGGGCGGACTTCTGGGATTGATGCGTATTGATATGGGAGGACCGTGTGCCCAGGCAGCCTATGCATTCAGCAGTTCCATGATTGCCAATGGCGTCTATGGTCCTATGTCAGCCACACTGGTAAGCGGAATGACACCTCCCGTGGGTGTGGGCCTTGCAGTCCTGATTGCCAGAAAACGGTTTACAGGGGCAGAGTATCAGGCAGCCAAGACCGCAATCCCCCTTGGCTTATGTTTTATCACGGAGGGTGTGTTCCCCTTTGTGGCATCCGACCCTGTAAGGACCATTATTTCCTGTACGGCAGGTTCTGCTGTCTCAGGGGCCCTGGTCGTATTCTTTGGATGTGAGATGCCCATACCACATGGCGGGGTATTTGCCATTCCATTCTGTAACAAACCGCTTATGTTCATATTGGCATTCATAATAGGGTGTCTGGTAACTGCCCTGCTGCTGATTGTCATGAAGCCAAAAACTGCTTCGGACGCAGATGATATTGAACAGGAGCTCACTGCGGACATAGAGTTTTCATAACAAGGGGGGAATAATCATATGCTGGTTTCAATGAAGGAAATATTGGCGGAGGCCCGGAACGGGAAGTACGGCGTGGCGGCCCCCAATGTGATAAATGAGGATACTGCCAGGGTCTGCATCGAGGCTGCGGTAGAAATGAGGGCGCCCCTTATCCTGGATTTTGCCTATCAGTTCCATCCGGATATCGTATCCCTGGGGAAGATAATCTGCATGCTGGCCCAGACCGCAGCCGTGCCCATCGCAGTCAACCTGGACCATGGCGCCTCATTTGAACAGGCCATATGGGCCATACGGGCAGGTTTTACCTCCATCATGGTGGACCGCAGCAGCGCGCCCTATGAAGACAATATCCGGGACACGGCTGAACTTGTAAAAATTGCCCATGCGGTGGGGGTGAGCGTGGAAGCTGAACTGGGCCATGTGGGCGACGGCGTACAGTATGCGCAGGACAGGGAGCAGGGGCTTACGGATCCGGCCAAGGCACGTGAATATGCTGACAGGACGGGCATAGACTGCCTGGCCGTTGCCATTGGGACAGCCCACGGGGCATACAGCGGGGAACCCCATCTTGACTTTGAACGTCTGAAAGCCATAGGCCGGGAAGTAGATATCCCGCTGGTCCTGCACGGCGGCAGCGGTTCCGGGAATGACAACCTGGTAAAAGCCATCCAATGCGGCATAACAAAGATAAACATAGCAACAGACCTGTTCGTGGCAGGCGTTGCAGCCGGCACCCAGGAAGGACCGCCCTACATGATATATCACCGCATCAGGGAGGGGTATAAGCAGCGTCTGAAAGGATATATGGAGCTGTTCGGACAAAGCGGCCGGGCAGGATGAACGGACAGCGGATGAGGAAACGGCCTGTTTAGTATCCTTTCCCTGCAAACTATCTTAATAGGCCGATGTGCTCCGCAGCACAGCAGGAAGTGCATGCCGGATTAGGAATATTAATTGATTTTTAATATCCAATGATGATTTTTACTGATATGATTTTAACTGATGCGGGTTACTATCACCGTTGGCGTTATTAGTTAGCCGTATAACTAATTATACCAAAAATCGCTGAAGTCTCACGGCCTCAGCGATTTTGCTTTTAGGAGGTTTTTTACAGCCCTTTTTTGCCGTGCCAATGGGCGGGTATCCTCCCCTATTTCCAAAGTCTGTTTCAAAGCAGGTCCTGTTGCCCTGTCAGCATTCCCCTTACCCTCTGGTTTGGGATCAGACCTTAAAATTCAGCATCGCATTAGTCCAAAAGGCTTTACGGAGGGTTTCATGGGGGATTTACCGGATGAAATTACAGAGGGTTTACGAAGGATTTACCGGGTGATATTACATAGGCTTTACGAAGGATTTACCAGATGATATCGCAGGGGATTTTTTTTGGTGGGTGGTGGAGTGGGTTGTGGTATCACAGAGGGTTTAACAGAAGGGGGGATAGTGGGTTTGGCAGAAGAATATACAGATTGATAAACAGTTGATTTTATAAGAAATCTGTGTTAGGGTATTCAGTATCCCACCCGGATGTCCGTTCTGACATCATAATTCCAAGTCATAATTCCAAATCATAATTCCAAATCATGATTCTAAATCATAATACTAAATCATAATTCTATATTTTAATTTCATACCATGACTCCATACCTAAATACCATACCATACTATAATTCCAAATTCCCAGATTTACACAGCAAAGCCCGTCTGGCTTGCCGGTAAAGTCAGACATATTCCATGGAAAATAAAATAATCCATAAAAGAAAAGCAATACGGGGCTGTTTGAAAAACCACTCCCACCATCTGCCCCAAGGAATCCGCCATAGGTACCCCTCAGGACAAATCACGCCCTACTTCGCGGCATATTTGCTCCCGCCCCGGTCAACGTAGTCTGCTACGTCTCCCTTATTGGGACAAAACCTTCCACAAAGTGGAACGCACATCTGACGGAGAGAAATTTTCAACCTCATCCAGGATTCCATAATAAGTCTATGGGTGAGAGATAATCAATTAAAACAATCAACAAAAAATCCATACAAAACGGAGAATGATGAAAATGAATCCAATCCAATCAGTCGCCAGCCATCTC
>OMGG01001044.1_pt1 | contig 10992 bp, 10 predicted proteins | sample 1645891 | NCBI WGS metagenome assembly OMGG01 (sample SAMN05578587, study PRJEB25193) | human gut metagenome | biome: Human Microbiome; feature: human-associated habitat; material: feces | host: Homo sapiens | place: USA:Birmingham
CGGACATACGATTCCTGCGGTCGGTGCATAGAGGACTCCCGCCACCTGGTCGGTCAGGTTAGGCTCCATTTCCCTGATTCTGGCCTTATCCGTGATGACTTCCATATCCTTCACCCCGTTTGCCACGCCTCTCTCATAAAGTGCCTGAAGGTCGGGCAGCTGCTCTTCGTCCAGGCATACCACAAAGGATCCGCACTGTTTAAAGGGGAAGTCCAGTTCCCTTGCAAGACCGGGCATCATCTGGTTGCCCTCCACATTCAGCTTTGCCATCAGGGAGCCTTCTGCCGCGTCATATCCGGCATGGACAATTGCGCTGTTGGCCTTGGAAGTCCCGCAGCACACATCCTCCTCCCTTTCCAGCACACAGGCATTTACCTTATATCTGGACAGCTCCCTTGCAGATGCAGAGCCTGCAACTCCGGCTCCGATTATTATTACGTCATACATTTTCCTCGTTCCCTTCCTTCGACTGCCTCATAAAAAGCGGAGCAAACAAGGTATGTTTCCATACCCATTTGCTCCGCTCCACTCTCACGCAATCAATATGTAATTATTTAAAACTGATTCATGCCCACGGAATTGCCTGGTACAGTAATGCCGCAACCACTGCTCCCACAACCGGCCCGATGATGACAACCGGAGCATACCCCCAGTTGGAACCGCCTTTGCCCTTAATCGGAAGCACTGCATGTGCAATACGGGGTCCAAGGTCACGTGCCGGGTTGATGGCATAACCGGTCAGTCCGCCAAGGGACATGCCGATGGATACGATAATCCCGAATACCAGCAGTTTATCAACGCCTGCGGGAATACCTGCTACCTGGCCAATACCCTTTATGGCAAATACAAGTACGAATGTGCCGATTGCTTCACTTAAGATGTTGCGTCCCATATTCGGGACAGATGGTCCTGTTGAGAAAACACCCAGCTTGGTTGCAGCTGACTCCGTTGCGTCAAACTGATCCTTGAACAGCAGGTAAACCAGGACCGCGCCCACGAAAGCGCCTGCGAACTGTGCCACTATGTATCCGGGAACCAGTCCCCATGCCAGGCTGCCGTCCACTGCCAGGGCAATGGTCAGGGCCGGGTTAAAATGCGCGCCGGACGCAGCGCCGAAGATGAAGGCGGGCAGCATGACCGCAAGGCCCCATGCAAAGGTAATCTGGATGGAACCGGCGCCCTTCATACCGGATTTGTTCAGCGTAACGTTAGCCACAACACCGTCACCTAAAAGTATCAGTATCATTGTTCCTAAAAACTCCGCAATATATGGCAACATATAGAAACCCCCTTGTCTAATTTGTCATCAACAGTTCCATACCCCGTACGATTAATCTTCTTTTGCCCATCCATAGGAACATTTTACTGCCTTGTTCCAGCCGGTTACCATCTCTGTCCTCTTGTCTTCAGAGATTTCAGGTGTGAATGTCCGGTCAATTGCCCAGTTCTTAAGCACCTCTTCCTTATTGGCCCAATATCCCACTGCCAGGCCGGCCAGGTATGCAGCGCCCATTGCCGTTGTCTCCACGCACTGCGGACGGTTGACAGGAGCATTGATGATGTCGGCCTGTGTCTGCATCAGATAATTGTTGGCGCTTGCGCCGCCGTCCACCTTAAGGGCCGCCAGTTCGATGCCTGAATCAGCCTTCATGGCCTGCAGCACGTCATTTACCTGATAGCACAGGGAATCCAGGGTTGCGCGGATAATGTGGTACTTATTCACGCCGCGGGTGATGCCTACAATGGTTCCCCTTGCGTACTGATCCCAGTGAGGGGCTCCCAGTCCTGTAAATGCAGGAACCACATAACAGCCGTTGGTGTCCTTAACCTTCTTAGCCATGTACTCGGAATCCGGTGAGGAATCAATGATCCTCATCTCATCCCGGAGCCACTGGATGGCCGCGCCCGCAACAAAGATGGAACCTTCAAGGGCATAGTTGACCTTGCCGTCAAGCCCCCATGCAATGGTGGTAACCAGGCCGTTGCTGGAGAACACCGGTTTCTCGCCCGTATTCATCAGCATGAAGCAGCCGGTTCCGTATGTATTCTTTGCTTCGCCGGCATTGAAGCAGGTCTGGCCGAACAATGCGGACTGCTGGTCGCCTGCCGCGCCGCCAATGGGGATTTCCCCGCCAAAGAAGGAGGAATCGGACTGGCCATATACACAGCTGGACGGTTTTGCTTCCGGAAGCATACACTTTGGAATATTCAGTTCTGCCAGGATTTCGTCATCCCATTCCAGTGTATTGATGTTAAACAGCATGGTACGGGAAGCATTGGAATAATCGGTTACATGGACCCTGCCTTTGGTCAGCTTCCAGATCAGCCATGTCTCCACGGTGCCGAACAGCAGCTCTCCTTTTTCCGCGCGTTCCCGCACGCCTTCTACGTTATCCAAAATCCATTTTAATTTGGTTCCTGAGAAATATGCGTCAATCACAAGTCCTGTCTTGGCACGGAAGGTGTCAACCAGCCCCTTATCCTTCAGGCTGTCACAGTACTCAGATGTCCTGCGGCACTGCCACACGATTGCGTGGTATACAGGCTCGCCCGTCTCTTTATCCCATACAATGGTGGTCTCACGCTGGTTCGTGATGCCGATAGCAGCAATGTCCTCTGCCGTCGCCCCAATCTTCGACATGGCCTCTACTGCTACGCCCAGCTGTGTGGACCAGATTTCATTGGCATCATGCTCTACCCAGCCTGGCTTCGGGAAATACTGTGTGAATTCTTTCTGGGCAACGCTGCACATTTCACCTTTCTCGTTAAAAAGGATACACCTGTTGCTTGTTGTTCCTGAATCCAGTGCCATTACATACTTTGCCATAAAAACCCTCCTTTTCTTTCCGCGATGTTTCCTATCGCGGAAGCTCCTAACTTGTTGTTGTGATACACTCCATTTCCTTCCACGGCGTTTTCTGCCATGGAGATTCCTTATGTACCATTTATACTAAAACTGTCTTCCATTCCCCGTGGAATCCAGTTCAGTTCCGCTTTGATTTCCTTTGTGTCACATGAGCCATACTTTTGGGTTGGTTGTTGAAACGGATATGGCCCCGGCTGACAGTGCAGCCATCACATCTTCCTTGTCTGATATAAGCCCCCCTGCAATGACCGGTACCCGGACCAGTCTGCACACCCTGCGGATTACCTTAGGCATAAGCCCCGGCAGGATTTCTATGATGTCAGGTCTGGCCACGGCCATCTGATGTTCAATGTTCTCAAATGCCATGGAATCCAGCACGAATACCCTGAGTGTCGTATAAAGGGACAGCTCCCTGGCCCGCTTAATCAGCGCGGGTTTCGTGGAAATGATGCCGTCCGCCAATGTATTGTTCTTTATGAAGTCAACTGCCACTTCCTTGCCGCTGAGCCCTGTTATCAGGTCAACGTGTACCATTGCCACTTTGTCTGCCTGCTTAATCTGGCTGACGATCGTGCCGATGTTGCATATGTCCCCGAAAAGAATGAATACCACCTTGATTTCTTCCCTGGCACAGCAGGCATTCAGTCCGTCCATGTCCTTAACAGCCGCTATGACCGGGTTTGATTCAATCAGGTCGTAAAACTTCTGGTCCATTGGAATCCCCCTCCCTCTCAAACAAAAACAAAAAAGAGCATAGCGTTAAACCAACATTTCTGTCGTTCTACTATGCTCTCATCATCTCAGCACCATTATTTGTCTAAAACCAATATAGCATAATGCACATAGATTTGCAACACATTATATTTATTTCTTAAAATTCTTACAGTTTTTTATCAATAACAGGTCTGATTTTTGTAAATATTTCACGAATTTTTTGCTTTATTTTCCATTTTTTAGTTATTATTTTAACAAAGTGACGATTTCCTCAATTTCCTTGCCGCCCATGTGGATTTCGCTGTCATTAAAGATCATCATGGGTATCCTCTTGATATCATATTTTGCCACCAGGTCCTCATAAAGCGCCGCATCAATCATCTCAGCCTCAATGTTCGGATTGAGGATGGCAATACGCTGGCAGGCAGCCACCACAACCGGGCAGTGATGGCAGGCCAGGGAAACGCAGATCTTGATGTTGGTCTTCTTATCCAGCTTTTCAATCTTCTTCCTCAATCCCCTGGGCATCTCCTGTCCGGGGCCGGCAAGGTTATAGATTGCCAGCACAAAGGAATTAATCTCCTTGCCGCCCGGCACTCCGTGAAACGATGCCCGGCCATACCGGCCGTCCCTGTAAAGCCCGGTCACGGGCAGCCACTGCGTATTCAGCTCAGGCACCTGCGCGGCCTCGTCCGGCGCATAAAGCTCCAGATTCAGCTTATCGCTTAAGGCTGAAACCGCCCTTAAAAATGCCGCCTGCTCACAGTCCTTTTCCCTTGAAAGGTCCACCACCGCCTTTATGGCCACCTGTCCTTCCATTTTACCGAAAATACCGGAAAGCTGTGTCTTCAGCCCCTGGTCAATCAGGCTGCTTTCCTCCGGAATCCTTGCAAGATCAATCGTAACAGCCACCTCCTTACAGCATTCCAACCAGATCCAGGCTGGGAGTCAATGTCTCCTCACCCGGTTTCCACCTGGCAGGACACACCTGGTCACCGTGTTCTTCCACAAACCGGGCTGCCTGGACCTTGCGCAGAAGCTCCTGCGCGTTCCTGCCGATACCCATGTCATGGATCTCGTACGCTTTAATCTTTCCCTCCGGGTCCACCACAAAAGTCCCCCTTAAGGCCTGGCCCTCTTCCTCCGCCAGCACGCCGAAGCTTCTTGCCAGCACGCCTGCGGGGTCGCCTAACATGGGATACCGGATTTTCTTGATGGTATCCGAAGCATCCGCCCATGCCTTGTGGACAAAATGGGTGTCCTCTGAGACAGAATAAATCTCGCAGCCAGCCTCCTTAAAGTCATCATAGAAGTCAGCCAGGTCCCCAAGTTCCGTGGGACATACAAAGGTGAAATCGGCAGGATAGAAAAAAAACACGGACCAATGTCCCAATGTGTCTTCCCTGGTAATCTCCCTGAACCTGCCCCGGTCATATGCCTGTACCTTAAAATCATCCACTGTCCTGTTAATCAGATTGCCCATACTTATGCTCCTTTCCGTATTGATTGCCAACGTTTTCAGAATTAATTCGATTGTAGCACAAGTAATCTGATATCACAACTATTTTCCTGGTCACGCCCGCGGACGCTTCATGGACCGGATGATTGCTTTCGTCTCCTGGTCCACCCGGAAGGATTCCGTAATCTTCTGCAGCGCTTTGTTGTAGGTCCAGTCATCCAGATAATTGTGTTCCAGATAAGGCATTACCGCCTCAGGAAGCTTGATGAAGTATATGGACAGGGCCCAGGCCACGGCCATTTTCACATAATATCCGTCATGCCTGATCCCATCCATGCGCCTCAGCGCCGCTTTTACATGCCCCTCATCCACAAAGTGGGAAAGCATCATGACAACGCCGAACCGGATTTCGTACTCCTGTGCCGACTCCAGGTAGGGCTGGATGAATTCCCATGCTTCCTGTCTGTATCGGCCGGCCATTTTCAGGGAGCCGCAGAAAATGTCGCATACGGCCCAGTTGTTGATGGCAGGTATGAATCCGGTAATATAGGGCGCTGCATCCTCCCATTTCTTGAAGCCTTTGCATATGCAGAGCCCCCAGAGGATCAGCTCATCGTAATAAACCCCGTCTTCCCCCTGTCCCTCTGCCTTCCAGGCAGCCGAGACCTGGCTTATGTATTCCTTCCAGTCCCCTTTCAGCAGTTCTTTTGCCAGGGTGCGCAGAACCGGGGTGCGCACTCCTACGATTCCCGTGATTCCAGGCAGGAGCCTGCTGTGGAACTCCCTGTATTCAGGGTCTGCTTCCGCCCTCAGCCGCTCCCTCATATGTCCGCGTATGGTCATGTCCGGCATCGTCTGCCCTCCCTTTCCCCATCGTGTACTCCCGGCGTCTCCCCGGCGCCTATCTTTGCAGCCGGGATTCCCTGAGTATACCATATATTTTCCTGGTTTTCATCCGCGGCCCCAAATCACGGCAGCAGGAATTCACCCAGCACATAATTGCTCACATCCATCCCCCACTCGGTCAGGGATAACCGGACCCCGTTTTTCTCCATGAGCCCGTTGGATATCAGATGGTCTATGACAGGACCGAACACGGTCTCCAGCTTGATGCCGAACATGGCAACAAAATCAATCTCAGATACCCCTTTGGTAAGGCGCAGTCCCAGAAACATGAATTCCTCCATCCTTGCTTCCCTGGACAGTTCCTGGAGGGGGCCGTGAAGCTGTTCAAGGGATTCCTCCGGTGTCCCGGCAAAATCCAGGCCCAGGTACATATCCATGTCACCGGTATTGCTGAACCTGCACCCGCCCAGATAGGAGGATGCGCCCAGTCCCAGTCCCAGATAGGGTACCTCTGTCCAGTAGCCGATGTTATGCCGGCACTCATGGCCAGGCTTTGCATAGTTGGAGATTTCGTAACGTCCGTATCCCTGTTCCCCAAGGAATGTCCTGGTCAGGTGATATATCCTGTTTTCCGTGTCCTCATCCGGAAGGGGCGGAAAAGACACGGTAGCAGCCTTGCCCTGCCCGTAACGGTCCCAGAACGGAGTCCCCTCCTCGATGATAAGGCTGTAGGCCGATATGTGCTCCGGTTTCAGCATGGTTACTTTTTTCAGGGTATTCTTAAAGGATTCCAGGGTCTGTCCCGGAATACTGCTCATCAGGTCTACGTTAATGTCAGGGAAGCCCACCATCCTGGCGCACTGGTAGCTTTTCAGGAATTCCTCAAAGGTGTGTATCCTTCCCAGGTCCCTAAGCTCCTGGTTGTCCGTGGACTGCAGGCCGATGCTCAGCCGGTTGATCCCTGCTTCCCGGTAAATATGGAGTTTGTTATGAAGCAGGGTTCCCGGGTTCACCTCAATGGTGATTTCCGCGTCCGTTGCCACGTCAAAATGATATTTGAGCGCGCGCATGATATCCGCTATCAGACATGGCTCCATGACAGAAGGAGTGCCTCCCCCTATGAATATGGATGTTACCTGGTATTCACGGCAAAAGGCGCCCTGCGCTTCTATCTCCCGTATCAGTTGTGCGCTATACGCCTCATGGACCGGTTCCGGCGCCCGAAAGGACAGGAAATCACAGTAAAAGCATTTCCTGGCGCAAAAGGGTATATGGACGTACAGCTCCATGGGCTTTTTATATCTGCTTGTCATAATATGGTATTCTCATCCGTTCTGTATGAAGGGCGGTTAAACGCCCTCCAAAAAATCGTCACGGCCTTTATTACGCTTGTTATAACACCTGCAATTCATGGGACGATTACTCTTCATCCAGCTTTAACACGCTCATAAATGCCTTTTGCGGTATCTCTACATTGCCAATCTGGCGCATGCGCTTCTTGCCTTCCTTCTGTTTCTCCAGAAGCTTCCTCTTACGGCTGATATCACCGCCGTAACACTTGGCAAGCACATCCTTGCGCACGGCTTTCACCGTTTCCCGGGCAATGATCTTGCCTCCGATGGCAGCCTGGATGGGAATCTCAAACAGGTGTCTGGGGATTTCCTCCTTAAGCCTTTCGCACATCCTCCTGCCCCGCTCATAAGCAGAATCCGCGTGGACTATGAAGGAAAGGGCGTCCACTTCCTCCCGGTTGACCAGGATGTCCAGTTTCACCAGGCTGGAACGCTCATATCCCTTTAATTCGTAATCAAAGGACGCATATCCCCTGGAACGGGACTTGAGGGCATCAAAGAAATCGTAAATAATTTCATTCAGGGGCAGTTCGTATTTTAACAGCGCCCTGGTTGTCTCAATGTATTCCATGCCAAGGTAATTGCCGCGGCGCTCCTGGCATAATGTCATGATTGGTCCTACAAATTCAGTGGTAACCATGATTTCTGCACTGACAATAGGCTCCTCCATATATTCAATCTCCGTTGGGTCCGGAAGGTTGGAAGGGTTGGTCAGCTCAATCATCTCACCCGTGGTCTTATAGACGCGGTACACGACCCCGGGTGCAGTGGTAACAAGGTCCAGGTTGTATTCACGCTCCAGACGCTCTTCAATTATCTCCAGGTGAAGCAGGCCCAGGAAACCGCAGCGGAATCCAAAGCCCAGGGCAAGGGAGGTCTCCGGTTCATAAAACAGGGAGGCATCATTGAGCTGGAGCTTCTCCAGCGCGTCCCGCAGGTCGTTGTATTTGGCACCGTCAGCCGGATAAAGGCCGCAGTACACCATGGGGGTTACCTTCTTATAGCCGGGCAGCGGGGAAGCGCAGGGGTTGTCCCGTCCTGTCACCGTATCGCCGACCCGGGTGTCCCTTACATTTTTAATGCTGGCCGTGATGTATCCTACCATGCCCGCGCTCAGTTCTTCACATGGTATGAACTGTCCTGCCCCAAAATACCCCACTTCCACCACGTCTTCCTCTGCCCCGGTTGCCATCATGCGGATGGGGGTGCCTTTTTTCACCGTCCCCTCCATGATACGGCAGAAAATGATGACCCCTTTATAGGAATCATAGGTAGAGTCGAAAATCAGGGCCTGGAGCGGCGCCTGGGGGTCCCCTGCAGGGGCCGGTATCTTATGGACAATGGCTTCCAGCACATCCTCTATATTGACGCCTGTCTTGGCAGATATATGGGGCGCGTCACTGGCATCCAGGCCAATCACATCCTCAATCTCCGCAGCCACCCTCTCAGGCTCCGCGCTTGGCAGGTCAATTTTATTAATGACAGGGAACACGTCCAGGTCATGGTCCAGGGCCAGGTATACATTGGCCAGTGTCTGTGCCTCTATGCCCTGGGACGCATCCACCACCAGCACCGCGCCGTCACAGGCCGCAAGGCTGCGGGACACCTCATAGTTAAAGTCTACGTGTCCGGGGGTGTCGATAAGGTTGAAAATATATTCATTTCCATCCTTTGCCTTATATACGGTGCGGACCGCCTGGGATTTGATGGTAATCCCACGCTCCCGCTCCAGATCCATATTGTCCAGTACCTGTTCCTGCATCTCCCTGCTGGTCAGCAGACCGGTTTTCTCAATAATACGGTCAGCCAGGGTGGACTTACCGTGATCGATATGTGCTATGATACAAAAATTTCTGATTTTACTTTGGTCAACGTGGGCCATATTGGTTCCTTTCTCACATTCAGGTTTCTTACAGTCTATCAGCCAGGCACTGCGGGGAAGGCCCCGCACACTGGTTTCGCTTAGTAGAATATACCATTTTTTGCTTCTAAGTGCAACTTTTTGTTTTGATAATGCCGCTGCAATATCTGCAAAGCCCCCGGAGCTACCTTTATTTCCCTGACAGCACCATATGCAACAGCTCTGACAGGGGTTCCATGGCATTCAGCGCCTCCTGGTATGTGTTGGTCTGCGCCCCCACCTCAATCAGGCTGGACTTGGGACGCAGGTGCTCATTATAGCGCAGCCCCTTAAGATAAATCTTCCTGGTAAAACCAGGATAATAGGCCGCTGCATCCAGCTGCATCTGAAGGCTGAAAGCCAGGTTATCCTCCCGGTTGGGGTTCTGCAGATACTCAATGGGACCTTCCGGCGTCTGGCTCAGGCCGTTAAAAAACATGATCTGGGCAGTGTCCTTTCCGTCCACCTGGGTCACCAGGCGCAGGTCCTCCCCCACCCCGTCACGGTGGATATCCAGCACCACCTCAATGGACGGATTCTGCTGCAGGATGTTCGTTATACCGTCCAGGGCGTAATTATAGGCTTTGCTGCGGTCCAGCTGTCCATTTTTCAAATCATATACAGACTTGTCGTGATATACATTATATCCTTTGTCCTCCAGAAGCTTTGTCAGGTAATCCCCTACCCCGACCACGGTCTGGCCCGGACCGGAATCCGCAAATGCTTCCTGGGAATGGGTATGGTATATCAGTATCTGGGGTTTGGAATTGTCCCCCTTCATCGACATGTCCCTGCCCAGAAGGGTCTTTGCATCCATCAGGTCCCTTCCGGCGGTGGTAGAAGTATGTACACTGTAAAAATGTTTCATGAGGAAGTCATAATCCGCCAGCTGCTCCATTACATATGTATTGCCGGTAACCGGCCGGTTCAGGGTGCCGGTAAGGGTTTCCGATGCCTGAAGGGCATTGCCGCCCGGCAGCACCCCGTTCTGGCCCGCGGCATACACCTGGCTGCCCGGGGTCCCCTGGCCCGGCGCATTCCCCTTGCCCGGCGCATCCCCCTTGCCTGACGTATCCCCCTGACCTGACGCGGCCAGGCTGCCCGGCTCCTCAAGCGACTGCTGCCCGGTTTCCTCATTGCCGTACCAGGCCAGGTACTGGTGCTCCTGGTAAAACGTCTTGACAGTCTGGTATTTCCGGTAAGAGGGGTCCGGGTCAGCAATACCCTGATATGGGCTGTCACCATCCTGTCCTGTTCCTGCCTGTTCCCCGGGATGGGCCCGGGTCCATATGGTCCCCACCAGCCACTGGCCTCCGGCCTTTATCATGCGCCTGTAATCATTTCTCGGGATACTGCCTGCTGCACGGCCAATCAAACGGCCGCCGAGAAGCAGCAGCATAAGCAGGACCGTGCCGGCCAGAAACCGGCGCATCAGCCGTCCTGAGCCTCCACGTCTTAATCTCATATTATTTTTCACCTGTCATCATGCTAACTTAGGGAAGGTGGCGGAAATGGATTCCCAAATACGCCCTAATATCATGATATGCAGGTGTGATATGGATATTGCGTTTTTTATTCCCTGACAGGTGTAACTGCATCTTGCCAGCAGGCAGGATTCTTTGGAGTACTGATTCTCCTACGGAAAAACAGCCTGATGGATTCCCTCCGATATGGTAAAGCTCAGCTGTTTCACAGACTGGTCAATGTCAGGCGGGGTCACATACAGGGGACCGAATTCCGGCTCCAGCAGTTCCCTTATGAGCTGGTACTGCTGGTCTGAATCCATATCCTCAATCCAGCTGCCCGTCCCCTTTGTCTTATCGTTGTCCGCCAGAACCAGCTCATAAGAGATCGG
>OMGG01001059.1_pt1 | contig 10763 bp, 9 predicted proteins | sample 1645891 | NCBI WGS metagenome assembly OMGG01 (sample SAMN05578587, study PRJEB25193) | human gut metagenome | biome: Human Microbiome; feature: human-associated habitat; material: feces | host: Homo sapiens | place: USA:Birmingham
ACGGCGACCACCGAGATCTACACTCTTTCCCTACACGACGCTCTTCCGATCTCCTCCCTGACCGGCATGGAGGGCGTAGTACCGATTTTCTGTACAGACAGGGCTGCCAGGGCATTGGCAAAATCAGCTGCCTCCCACAAATTCTTTCCCTCTGCCAGCGCCGCCAGAAGGCCGCCGTTAAATGCATCCCCTGCTCCGGTGGTGTCCACTGCCTCCACCTTATAAGCCGGAATGATTCCCTTCTTCTCTCCCGTGTTTATATATACGCCTCGATGCCCCAGTGTAATCAATACATTCTTTACCCCTTTGGAGAAGAACCAGTCCGCTGCCTTGTCCGCCGCTTCCTCGCTGTCCACCTTAATGCCTGTAAGAATCTCTGCCTCCACCTCATTGGGGGTAATCAGGTCAATTTTGCCTAAAAGCTCATCACTGACAGGCTGCACAGGGGCGGTGTTTAAAATGACCTTAACGCCCTTCCTGTATGCGATGTCCACGATGCGCTCCACAGAGGACACATTGGTCTCCAGCTGTGTCAGCAGGTATTCGGACCGGCCCACCAAATCCTCCAGGGAATCCACTTCCTGGTCCGTAATGGTATTGCAGGCCCCGAGTATAACCACGATTTCATTCTGGCTGCTGTTCTCATCCACCATAATCAGAGCGCATCCTGTCTCCGTTGTCTCGGAATACAAAACCCTTCCCGTATCCATGTGAAGCTCATTCATGGTATTGAGGGCAATATCGGCAAACGCGTCCCGGCCAAGCTTTGTCACCATGGTCACATCCGCTCCTGCCTTGTGGGCCGCCACCCCCTGGTTGAATCCCTTGCCGCCGGGTCCCATCTTAAATACGGTCCCCTTCACGGTCTCCCCTGCTGCCGGCAGATGCGGTGTCCTGCCCATCAAATCCACCACAAAGCTTCCAAATACTGTTACTTTTTTTCCCATATGCTCCATAATATGTTCTCTCTCCTTAATCCATCTTGCCGGCGCGCTCCGTACACGCTTCATAACAATCCTATGGCCGGCTCCCCATCGGCAATTCTGCGCCGGCAGTTTCCTATCGACATTTTTCCATTAACATATTTCCACCGGCAGACAATCTAAATCAGTACAATCCCGTTGCCGGCTCCGATTCTGTCCGCCCCTGCCTTAATCATAGCCGCAGCGTCTTCCGGTGTTCGGATGCCGCCGCTGGCCTTTACTCTGGCACTGTCTCCAACGGTTCTGCGCATCAGGGCAACGTCAGCTGCCGTAGCTCCGCCTGTGCTGAATCCGGTGGAAGTTTTCACGAAATCAGCCCCCGCTTTCACTGCCAGCTGGCAGGCCCTTACCTTTTCCTCATCCGTCAGGAGGCAGGTCTCTATGATGACCTTTACCACTGCGCCCGCAGAGGCTTTTACCACGGCCCGGATATCCTCCTCCACAAAGGAGTCATCCCCGTCCTTAAGGGCGCTTATGTTGATAACCATATCCACCTCATCTGCCCCTGCCTTTACAGCCTCAGAAGCCTCAAAGGCCTTTGCGCTGGTAAGCATGGCTCCCAGAGGAAATCCCACCACACAGCACGTCTTTACACCGCTCCCCTTTAACTGCTCCGCTACCAGCGGCACAAAGCAGGTATTGACACAGACAGAAGCAAATTTGTGTTCCCTTGCCTCACTGCAATATCTTATGATAGTATTCTTACTGGCATCCGCCTTCAGCATCGTGTGATCAATCATGTGTTCAATTCCCATTTTCATTCTCCTTTTCCGTTTGAAGCTTTTACAGGTTGAAATTGTATTATGTAATTTCTGTAACCGGTTACACATTTCTGTAAAAAAATATGATAGGCTTTACATTTTTGTGTAACCGGTTACAGATTTGTGCAGAAAACAATCTGACTGGATTGTCAGGTTGTTTTCCTGTGTTCTGAACCCCGCAGGATTACCTTGTAGGGAATGGTAATCCGCTTTCCTCTCTGACGGCTCTTTCCTGAATCTTCAAAGCACTCCTGAAGAAGTCTCATGGCTTCCCGCCCCTGTTCCCTGGCATCCCTGTCCACCACGGATATCCTGTAATCGATCATCCGCAGGGCGTCAATGTCATCGAATCCCATCAGTGAAATGTCCCTTCCTATCTTTACCTTGTGTTCCGTCAGATACTTAAGACATCCCAGAGTGGAAAGGTTGTTGGATGTAAAGATGGCTGTGGGCGCTTGCGCAAGTCCCAAAAGCCGTCCGGTACATTCGTATGCCTTGGCAATCTTAAAATCGCCGCAGGCAACATATTCCTCAGGAACAGCCAGTCCGCTGTCCTCCATGGCCTGCAGATAGCCCTGGCACCGGTCCTTACCCGGCTTGGAGGTCTCAGGGCCGGTTATAATGGCAATCCTCTCATGGCCTGCCTTTATTAACTCCATCACTCCGTCATAGGATCCCTTCTGGTTGTCCACGAATACGCCGTCAAACTGGGCCCCTTTCACATCACGGTCCACCAGCACCACCGGTATGCCGGACTCCTCCAATCGGAGCAGGTAATCCCTGGTAACCGTATCTGTCTCTGAAATCGGCGTTATGATTACGCCCTTCAGTCTCTGGCTTTCCACGATTTTCAAAAAATCATGTTCCTTGTCCAACGTCTCATTGGTTCCCAGAAAAACAATATTATAATGGTACGATTCAGCCACTTCGCTGATTCCGCTTATAACCTTGGAAAAAAACTCATTCTCAATATCCGGGATGATGGTTCCCACGCTTAAGCTGTCCTGAATGCTCAGGCTTCTGGCGATGGCGCTGGGTACATAATTATACTCCTCCACTGCCCTAAGTACCTTTTGCCTGGTCTCCTCTTTCACGTATCCTGAATTATTGAGAACCCTGGAAATCGTAGCGGAAGAGACGCCTGCCCGGCGTGCAATTTCTTTAATGTTCATGACCCTTCCCCTCTCTTTTTCCTGTAACCATGCCAGCATAATCTGTAACCGGTTACATATATAATACTACCACATAGATTGTTAAATGTAAATAGTTTTTATCATTTTTTCACAATAAAGTCAATAGGAATTCAGTGGAAATAATTTAAGATGGATATCCCGGCTAACCCCCTATAGGATACATACAGAAAATCTGCCAAATGGATCGGATGATCTGGCTGTTATACAGCAGTCTATACTGCTTTAAGTCCGCTTATACAGTCAAAGGGAGACAGCCCAAAGACTGTCTCCCCTTTTAATCCCAACTCATGAAATGCTAAATCTATAAAAATATCAATTCACATCTTAATTTCAGTATGTAATGACATCACCTAACCGCTGCTATGCAAAGAAGGATATAATAAGAGCCACTACAAATCCCGTACCGCCCACCAGCGTCTCCATGACAGTCCATGTCTTAAGGGTAGTCTTTTCATCCAGCCCCACCAGTGATTTCACAAGCCAGAAGCCGGAATCATTAAAATGAGAGCACACCGTTGCTCCTCCTGCCACTGCCGCTGTGACACAGGCCAGGTACAGAGGGGACAGGGTTGCAATTTCCGGCATGGCCGCGATGATGCCGGCTGCCATGGTCATGGCAACTGTAGCAGACCCAACAGAAATACGCACCAGAGCAGCCACCACAAAAGCCACTACCACAATCGGAAGAGAGGCAGATGACACTGCATTGCCAATCACATCACCCAGACCGGAATTCTGCAGCATGAACCGCAGCACGCCGCCGCAGGCCGTTACCAGAAGAATCAGGCCCGTAGGCTCCAGAGACTTTGTCAGTACCTTTTCCAGCTCCTCGTTGCTGTATCCGTGACGGTATCCCAGAAGAAACATAGCCACAACCGTCGCTATGGTGAGAGCCACAAACGGCTCACCCAGGAATCCTAACACCGGCTGTACAGAGGCAAGGGCAGGAACCACCTTTGCAATGGAATTCAGGATAATGAGAACCAGCGGAATCAAAATAATTCCCACGATTGTTCCGAACTTTGGAAGCTTTGATTCGTCAAAATCCTCCTGGTTGGCAATGTGTTCCGGAACCGGTATATCGTACTTGTTTCCGCAGATAGTCCCCCATATGGGACCGGCCACTATCATGGCAAAAATACCGCACACAATACCTACCATAATGACCCAGCCCAGGTCCACGCCCAGCATGGTAGCCACCAGCACGGGCCCCGGTGTGGGCGGAATAAATGCATGGCCTACCGCCAGACCGGCCAGCAGGGGAATGGCATAGAACAGGGAGGAGCGTTTGGTTCTCTTTGCAAGAGAAAAGGCAAGAGGAATCAGAATAATGAGTCCCGCATCGAAGAATACCGGCATGGCTATGACAAGTCCCGTGATTCCCAAAGCCCAGGCAGCCTTCTTGTCGCCGAATTTCTTTACCATGGTGACTGCCAGTGTCTGAGCGCCTCCTGATATCTCCAATATGGAACCGAACATGGAGCCCAGACCCACAAGCAGGGCGATTCCCTTAAGAGTACTTCCAATTCCTTCATTTACAGAGCTTATGATATCCGTAAAGGGCATGCCTGCAATCAGCCCGATGGCCACTGCGCCTACCAGAATGGAAATCATTGCCTGCACCTTAAATTTGATGATTAAAAGCAGCAGAATCACCAGCCCTGCCAAGGCCGCGATAATCAGTCTGGTCGGATCCAGAGCTGCAGCTGTTGTTGTTGTCATACTTATTACCCTCCTATAATTTCACACAATATCCCTATTTCCGCTGATACTTCCATCTAATATTTCTCGTTCATGTTTCAACAATAGCTCCGGTCCATACTTCCCACAAATATTTCCCGGCCAGTTTCCGGCAATCAGACCATGTATCCGCCCTTCATGGGTGATACGGCATGCTCGGAATAAATTTTAAGTACGCCCTTTTTATACTTGGCTTCCCTGGGCTTCCAGGCTTTTCTGCGCTCTGCAAGAATACGTTCTACCTCTTCCTTGGGAAGTTCCTCTCCCTTCACGCCTATGATTTCCAGAACGCGCTCCGGTATATCAATTCTGATAAGGTCATCCTCTTCCACCAGGGCAATGGGTCCACCGTCCGCTGCCTCAGGTGATACATGTCCGATGGCTGGCCCTTTGGATGCCCCGGAGAACCTGCCGTCCGTGATAAGCGCTATGGTTTTTCCCAGCTCCGGATCAGAGGAGATGGCTTCTGTGGTATAGAACATTTCCGGCATTCCCGATCCCTTAGGTCCTTCATACCGGATAAACACGGCATCTCCCGGCTGTATCTTCCTGGAAATGACTGCCTCAATGGCGTCCTCCTCACAGTCAAAAGGTTTTGCCTTCAGGACTGCCTTAAACATCTCCTCAGGAACAGCAGAATGTTTCACCACAGAACCCTCCGGCGCCAGATTTCCTCTCAATATGGCCACGGTTCCGTCTGTCCCGATGGGTTTCTCAAAGGTCCTGATAACATCGGTGCGCTTCAGCCCCCATTTTTTCAGATATCCGTCGCACTTGTCGTAGAATCCGCCAGCCTTAAGCTCTTTCAGATTTTCTCCCAAGGTCTTTCCGGTAACAGTCATCACATCCAGGTGCAACATGGACTTTATTTCCTCCATCACAGCGGGAACACCGCCTGCATAGTAGAAGAACTGTGCCGGCCATTTTCCGGCAGGTCTGATATCCAGCAGGTAATGAGCCCCCCTGTGCATACGGTCAAATGTGTCAGCGTCAATCTCCAGTCCCAGCTCATGGGCAATGGCAGGAATATGAAGCAGGGAATTGGTTGAACCGGATATGGCAGCATGCACCATAATGGCATTCTCAAATGATTTCATGGTCACGATATCGCTTACCTTAAGCCCCTTCCTGGCCAGTTCCATGACCTGGAGGCCTGCCTTATACGCCATTTCCTTCAAATCTTCGCAGGTTGCAGGCATCAGCGCTGAGCCGGGAAGCATCAGCCCCAGAGCTTCGGCCATGATCTGCATGGTGGAGGCAGTACCCATGAAGGAACAGGCTCCGCAGGATGGACAGGCATTGTGCTTATAATAGGTAAGCTTTTCTTCGGTAATCTCACCTCTCTGGCACATGGCTGAATAGGCGCCAATCTGTTCCAGGGTCAGCAGGTCGGGACCAGCATCCATAACGCCGCCGGTCACCACGATAGACGGCATATCAAGTCTTGCCAGTCCCATCAGACAGGCAGGCACGGATTTGTCGCAGCTTGCGATGAACACGCCTCCGTCAAACCCTGTGGAATTGCCGTGAATCTCAATCATATTGGCAATCATATCCCTGTGCGCAAGTGAATAGTTGATACCGTCATGTCCCTGGGCAATGCCGTCGCATATGTCTGTGGTAAAATACCTGGCTCCCTTTCCGCCTGCATCCGCGATTCCCCGCATAGCTTCATTCACAAACTGGTCCAGATGGGCGCTGCCCGGATGGCTGTCGCCAAATGTACTCTCAACCATAATCTGCGGTTTATCCAGGTCTTCCACCTTCCACCCCATACCTATTTTTAAAGGGTCGTTCTCCGGTGCCAGCGCTCTTACTCTTTGACTGTTCAGTTCCATTATAATGCCTCCTCTTTTTGCTTTACATCTGACGTCTGACTTCTTTATGGTTTTATAGTAGCATTTTTGAATTATTCTTTCAAGTCATCAGACTTGTTTTCTACTATATTGTCAAAAAAATTTGATTTATTTATGCACTATATCTAAACCGGTATTGTTTTGCTTCCAGAATCCCCCATTTTTCTGCACGTTTAGCTGGTTTCGTTCTGATTCCTTTGCAAAAGTCGTCAGATGTATTTTGGTTTAAAATGAATCAAAACAAAAAAACCTATAAGTTTAAGTATTCCCTTTTATTTGCTTCCGGGGTCTGCTAAAACTTATAGGTATAAATATTTATCAGGTCTGTCTTTCTCCCATGTCCGTATTACCACCACACTTCTGCATGGTTCTTATGCTCTCACGTTGCCGTCGCATCCCGCACTGCTGCCACATTCCCGCACTGCTGTCACATCCCGCACTGCTGCTACATTCCCGCACTGCTGTCACATACCCGCACTGCTGTCACATACCCGCACTGCCGTCGCATCCCGCACTGCCGTCACATTCCCGCACTGCTGTCACACTACCGGCACGCTCCTACGCCTCACGTCCATCCTTCATCAGCTGCCGGATCATATTCCTGTTAAAAGTCATATGCATCATCATGGCGGTTTTGGCACCGATAGGGTCGTGCTCCGCAATAGCCTCGGTCACGGCCCGGTGGGTCATGATGGTCTCGTGGGTCAGCTTTTTGTGGGTCACATTGACAAACATAAGGACTGCTGTATCAATAATAGGGATCAGCTGTTCCACCACCTTATTCTTGGAACATTCAGCCACACAGGTATGGAAGGCGATGTCGTCTTCTATGTAACTGTCTCCAATCTTTATTTTCCGTTCAACGCTGTCACACAGATTCCTCAGCTTCAGAACATCCTCCTGGGTTGCGTTGAGAGCCGCCATCTCTGCGATTCCCGGCTCCAGTATGATGCGTACATTTACCAAATCCAGGGCCAGGGCCATCTTGTCCTCCACCGCCCCCAGGCCCAGGGGGTCCATGTCCACCGGCGTAGTGCTGACCACGTACGTACCGGATCCTCTCCTGACTTCCAGAATTCCTCTGGAAATCAAAAGTTTCACCGCTTCCCGGATGGTACTCCTTCCCACGCTGAACCTGTCTCCCAGTTCAAATTCATTGGGAAGTTTAGCGCCTACGGCTATGGGCGTTTCCAGTATATACTGGTATATCTGCTCCTGAACCTGCTCTGCCAGCAGTTTATTTTTCAGATTGGACAGTTCTCCTTTGTTGGCCTTCTGCATTTTCCTAAAGACATCCTTTCCCGGTTATTGCTGTGTGCTCTAATCCTATACATTCTAACACATTTTAAACCGGTTTACAAATACATGCATGAACGCGCCAACTATCCATCCGGCAGCCGGAATACTTCCATGGCCCGGCTCCGGTATCCGTTTAAAGGGAAGGCCCGGAACCGTACGCGGAAGTTTAATGCACCCTGGCTTCCTCCCTCAGCAAAAACACATTCCCATCCATATCGTAGAACTGAAACATGCTGCCATAAGGCATTTTCATGATGTCTCCGGTTCTGACGCCTCTTTCCTTCATTTCTCTATGGGCGTTCTCCAGGTCGCCGGTGCATAAAATAACAGATGGATGGCCTACATTCACATCGGGATTCTGAGTCTTCATTTTTTCTTTGTCATAAAGAACAAAGGATGTCCCGCCTCCGTATTCCGGTCCCACTTCAAGCCATTTCTGGTCAGCACCCATCTGCTGTTCCAGGCGCACGATGAATCCCATCTTTTCTGTCCAGAAATCCCTGGCCTCATTCTGATTATTCACGTAAAGCGTTATCTTTCCAATGGAGTCTATCATGATTCATATTTCCTCATTTCTGCTTTCTTTTTACTATAAATAATTCCCTCCAATCAAGGTTTTCATTCGGTACAAGGAAGAAAAGAAAAAGCAGCAGCTCCCCCGGATGATATTCCGGAAAAGCTGCCGCTGCTAAACTATTTATTCTTTATACGTCATATGCTATTTATCACTGTACTTATTGCATATCTTTACCACAAGACCGCTTAGGGCAAGCAGGGCCATGGCATTAGGTATAACCATCAGACCATTAAAGAAGTCCGCCAAATCCCATACCAGCTCCAGCTTCAAAGCAGAACCGATTATGATGCAAACCACTACTAATAAGGAGTAAATCTTTGCTGCGCCATCGCCAAACAGATACTTCGCATTGATAAGGCCGAAGAAATGCCAGCCCAGAATCGTAGAAAAAGCGAAGAACAAAAGGCATATTGCAACGAATACAATACCGAAGGTACCAAATCCTCTCATGAAAGCTGCCTGTGTAAGAGCGGTACCATTCTTGCCAGACTCAAGAGCGCCTGTGGTCAGTACGGAAAATACAGTCAGGTTAAGGATTACAAACGTATCAATAAATACGCTGATCATAGCGCAAAGTCCCTGCTTATGAGGATTCTCTGCGGTAGCCCTTGCATGTGCATGAGGTGTGGAACCCATACCAGCCTCGTTGGAGAAAAGGCCTCTGGCAACACCGAAACGGATGGCTTCTTTAACTGCAATACCTGCGCCTGCGCCTAAAACTGCCTGAGGATCAAATGCGCCTACAAAAATCATCTTAATAGCTGCAGGAAGATTAGCAATATTCATGATAATAAGAATCAAGCTTCCCACAATATACACGCCTGCCATGATAGGTACAACCTTCTCAACAACAGATGCCAGCCTCTGTGTTCCGCCCAGGAAAACAAATGCTGCTACGGCTGCTACGATAACACCAATGACAACCGGAGAGATAGTTATGTTAAATGCCCCAAAAGCCTCTGTAAATGCAGCGCCGATAGAGTTGGCCTGAACCATGTTGCCCATGAATCCCAGCGCAAGCACAATAAAGATTGCAAATAATCCTGCAAGAACCTTGCCCAGAGTGCCCTTAAAAGCTGCCTTTATGTAATAAACAGGACCGCCGGTAACCTCACCATTTACCTCAGTCTTAAAGTTCTGGGCCAGAGTTGCCTCTGCATAAATGGTTGACATACCAAAGAACGCACTTACCCACATCCAGAAGATAGCACCAGGTCCGCCTCCTAAAAGTGCAGTGGCTGCACCTGCCAGGTTACCGGTACCAACCTGGGCTGCAATTGCGGTTGCAATTGACTGGAACGGTGTCATCTCACCTTTTTCGTGCTTCTCACCATTAAGGCTGAGGTGCCCGAATACCAGTTTCCAGCCTTCACCAAACTTTCTCACCTGGATGAACCTCAGGCGGATCGTGTAATAAATTCCGGTGCCGCACAGAAGAACAATCAACAGAAAACTCCAGAGAAAACTGTTACCTTTTGCTACGAGATTTGTAATAACGTCCATTCCTAATTCCCCCTATACATTTAATTGACCGCATATAGCGGCATTCATATTTGTGCTGATGTAATCAGCGCTCCAAAGAGCGGGATGTAAACATACAATAGGGACACCCACCAAAGATGGGATAGTATGCCTCCCTTTTGCCTGTGAGCATGGAAGATTTTATGGACGCTTATATCTGTCCTGCGCATTCGCGCCCTCACAGAATCTCCCTGGAGTTTTCCTGATTCCTCCAGCATGGTACTACATTATTCATAAAGAAAAAATCTATACCTGCGCTGGCAGAAAAAGGAATTTTTATAGATTGTTTTTATTTTATCATACTTTACCCATAAATTCAATAATTATTTATTTAGTTTTTAGAGAATTTTAGTTAATTTTATACTTTTTTAAAATTTATCTCATTTTCAGCTTGACAAAATACTATTGGCATATAAATACAAATGGAAAAAGCTGGGTTTCCTGCATTTCAGGATTCCCAGCTTTTATGTTTGTGATTATATGGTTTCTTATGAGAGGCGGCGGGACTTACTATTCCCACTCCCTAAGTCATTAACTTATTTGTTAATTATATAGTGTTTTTTCAAGGCTTTTCGTGCCTGTTTTATTCAAATTATACCGCTTATATAGCATTTCGGGAGAAACAGGTATCATACGGGTATCACGAAGTATCATTCCTTGACCGCCTTATTTACATGGTGCTAGCACCATGTCATATTATTAACAAGATGTAGCATCATAAATCATTATAACTTAATTTGTCTTTCAATTTGCTCCATAACATTTTCTTTTTTCAGCTTAATATATGCTTGCTTCAAATTATCAAAAGATGACTGTAATTTAATTCTTTGTTG